>ERZ780144.82-NODE-82-length-141111-cov-18.219175_pt1 | contig 141111 bp, 119 predicted proteins | sample MGYA00511380_ERZ780144 | MGnify/ENA primary metagenome ERZ780144 (study PRJEB29588, sample SAMEA1965858) | human gut metagenome | biome: human gut; feature: human-associated habitat; material: faeces | place: Denmark | collected 2008/2010 ... | reverse complement strand
ACAGCAATGCCCAGACACGAGGTCTGGGCAAGCGACAACTGAGCCACGATGGCGAATTTGGAGCGGTGTGTCCGTTCTCTTTGCCTATCGGGAAAGGCTTAGTAGTATCCAATTGTCTTATAACTTAAGTAACGAGCCCCCAGCCAGTCCAGCCACACAACCACCCAGCCGTCTGCCTTAATTCCGTCCGTTATAAGCCATAATTATATAATCATAAATCCAATATTACAGAAATTTATATCATATCATCTTTATAATGCCCTGATAGCGCGCAACCGCCTAAATCCCAAGCATCTGACTATAAACCTTCAATGCCCCATCAGTATCGTGTGCCAGCACTCTCTTAGCAAGCACCTTTCCAAGCTGTACGCCTTCCTGATCGAAGCTGTTGATATTCCATAAAAATCCCTGGAACATAACCTTATTCTCAAAATGAGAAAGCAAAGCACCTAAAGACTTAGGAGTAAGCTTATCTCCAGTTATAATGCTTGAAGGTCTTCCACCTTTGAAAGTCTTATTAGGGTTCTCATCATCTTTTCCACACGCAAATGCAACAATCTGAGCCGCTACATTGGCACATAACTTCTGCTGGCTTGTGCTGTCCTGAATAGTAACATCATTTTCAAGCTGACTGTTCTTAAATCCAATGAACTGTAAAGGAACGATATTAGTTCCCTGATGAAGAAGCTGATAAAAAGAATGTTGTCCATTAGTTCCCGGTTCACCAAATATTACTGGACCTGTAGGGTAATTAACCGGTTCATTAAATCTGTTGACGGACTTACCATTAGACTCCATATCAAGCTGCTGTAAATGTGCAGGGAAACGGCTTAAGCCCTGTGAGTATGGAAGTACAGCAGTACATTCATATCCAAGTACATTGCGTTCATATACGCCAATAAGCGCATCAAGCATTGCTGGGTTCTTAAGAATGTCTTTGTTTAATGCAAGCTTGTCTTCCGCAGAAGCACCTTCAAGGAAATCCGCGAATACATCAGGACCAAATGCCAATGATAATACAGCACCGCCTACAGAAGATGTTGAAGAGAAACGTCCTCCGATGTAATCGTCCATATAAAATGCGTCTAAATAATCATCACTTTTGGCAAGAGGTGAGGTCTCGCTTGTTACTGCAATCATATGCTTTGCAGGGTCAAGACCAGCTTCCTTAAGAGCATTTTTAACAAATGATTCATTAGTTAACGTCTCAAGAGTTGTTCCAGACTTAGATACAAGAATGAATAATGAGTGTGCAACATCAATAGAAGCAAGTACAGCAGATGCATCATCTGGATCTACATTACTTATAAAATGAGCTTCCATTTTAAATGAATTATTCTTTTTAGCCCAGTTCTCAAGAGCAATATACATAGCACGAGGACCTAAATCACTTCCACCGATACCAATCTGAACAACAGTTGTGAACTTCTCGCCAGCACCATTAGTAATAGCACCATTATGTACCTTGTCAGCAAATTCAGCGATACGCTTCTGTTGTGTTGTATAGAATGTACGCTTGTCTACGCCGTCAGCATTAACAGCTTCACCGAGCTGTCCGCGTGTCATATGGTGGAGTACAAGTCTGTTCTCGCCGGTATTAACAACTTCGCCATTGTAAAGAGCAGCAAATTTGTTTGAAAGTTCAGCTTCTGTAGCAAGCTTTTCAAGTGCCTTAAGAGTTGTATCATCTACTTTCTTAGCTGCGAAGTTGTAGTTAAGTCCCTCAGCCATAGGAATATTATATGTCTTAACACGTTCAGCACCAGCTTCGCCCGACATAACCTTATTAAGGTCAACAAGCGGAGTTTCCTTTAATTCCTTAAAAGCTTCAAGTGTGTCAAGATTGTTCCAATTAATCATAAAATATCTCCTCCTAGTATAATTGAGTTGTAGGTAATTGCGAAAACTGCTAAGACCATTCGCAATTACCTATAATAAGTTGCAACATTAAAAGATATAATGCCAGAATATATCGAAATAACATTTAAAATGTTATCCATTAAGGCATTATATTGATATATTGTCGCACAAAATATCTTAATTGAATTATACTATCAATGTCTGTCGAATACAAGGAGAAAAGTCGTTATTATCTATCATTTTCCATCTGTTTAAGTTCGGGGAGAATGGTACACAGCATAGTTATAAAACATATGCTTCCGCCGATTATATTAGATACAGGTTCGGCTGCAAATACACCATTTGTTCCCATATTAAGAGCGTAAGGCATAATATATGTAAGAGGTATTACAATAAATACTTTTCTTAATAAAGAGAAGAATATAGCCTGTTTTTTCTTATTAAGGGATTTGAAAATGGTCTGTCCGATATATTGCAGGTCCATAAATATAAAGGCGGCAAAATATATCTTCAATGCTGATACTGCATTTTCCATAAGTGAAGTATCAGAGCTGAAAATATTAATAAGCATATGAGGGGCAAGAAGTATTATGCTCCACATAACTGCGGTATATCCTAATATTAATGCCCCCATAGTAAGTCCGGCTTTACGCACCCTTCCTGGCCTTTTGGCACCATAATTATAGCTGATAATTGGTGAAGAACCTTCGTTGATTGCGTATATAGGTGTCTCAACCATTTGCCGTATGCTTGAAACAATAGTCATTACAGAAATGTAAATATCGCCGCCGGTAACTGAGAGAACATTGTTACAGCATATTGATACTAGGCTGTTAGTAAGCTGCATTACAAAGCCGGAAGTACCAAGGCTGATTATATCTTTTGCAAAATTCAGACATTGTGGCAGTTCATTTTTTCTTATAAAGCTTATCTTTAATTCAGCTTTAAATCTTAAGAAATATATTACAAATGAAGCTGACATAAGCTGTGAAATAACAGTTGCCACAGCCGCACCTTTTATTCCAAGATTAAGGATAAATATAAACAACGGGTCTAATATAAGATTGGCAATAGCACCGATTGCAACAGAGAGCATACCGATTGTTGAGTAGCCCTGTGCATTGATAAATGGGTTCATTCCTGTTGCTATCATTGAAGGAAGGGTTCCGATAAGGTAAATGCACAGATAAGGATATGCGTACTTAAGTGCTGTGTCAGAAGCTCCAAAGAGTGTGAGCAGAGGGGCTGCAAATAAGAGGCATATGCACATAAGAATAATTGCGGAGCCGCAAAGCATTGTAAAAGAAGTGTTCATAATGGTGTTAGCACTTTTTTCATCACCCATTCCTCTCTTAATTGAGAATAAAGGTGCACCTCCGCTTCCAAAGAGATTGCTGAAAGCGGTCATAATCATAATTATTGGAAAGCATAGTCCAACTGCACCAAGGGCATTTGTTCCGACATCGGGAATTCTTGCAATGTACACTCTGTCTACAATATTGTATAACAGACTTAAAATCTGTGCCACAAGCATAGGTATAGCCGCATTTAAAATATTATTGGTTATAGTTCCATTTTCAAAATCAATACGTTTCATATATTTCACTTTCTCCATTGTGATTAAAAAGTTATTAATAAAGATTATATATTTAATATTACATATATAAAATGTTATTCCTTAAAACGATTGCAAGTATATCACTTTGATATTGTAAACACAAATTAAAACTTATGTAAAATTAAACGATAACATTTACAATTGAATTATAAATTACAGAGAAGTATAATTGAAATGTCAGAAAATGAGGCCGTGAAAAGTTATGTTTTAAAGGCATACAAAGGCAGAATGGAGGTATTATTATTATGAAAATTCTTATGCTTGATTCGTCTACATACGGAGAAGATGTTAATGTAGACAAGTTCTATGGTCTTGGTGAGGTTAAGAGCTACCAGACAAGTACAAGGCAGGAGGCACTTGAAAGAACTGCAGGGTTTAATCCGGACGTTGTTATTATCAATAAGATTGTTGCAGACAAGGAATTTATAGATTGTGCACCAGCTTTAAAGATGATAGCAGAAACAGCAACGGGTTATAATAATATTGATATTAATTATGCTAAGGAAAAGAATATAAGAGTAGCCAATGTTGCGGGATATTCAACAGACTCAGTTGTACAGCATACATTTGCATTGGGACTGTATCTTATAGAGAAGATGAATTATTATGACAACTATGTTAAATCAGGTGAGTATGCAGAATGTCCGATTTTCTCACATTTTTCCAATGTATTCCACGAACTTTCAGGAAAGACATGGGGCATAGTTGGTCTTGGAACTATAGGAAAAGGTGTTGCAAAGATAGCCTCAGATTTCGGATGTAAGGTTATATATTATTCAGCAAGTGGAAAGACACAGGATGTGCCTTATGAGAGAGAAGAGTTTGACGAATTCTTGAAAAAATCAGACATAATATCTATTCACGCACCACTTAATGATAAGACCAATAATCTTTTTAATAAAGAAGCATTTGATAAGATGAAGGCAAGTGCAGTGCTTTTAAATCTTGGACGTGGTCCTATCGTTAATGATGCAGATTTAACAGAGGCACTTGAACAGGGAAAGATTGCTGCGGCAGGACTTGATGTACTTGGAAAAGAGCCTATAGAAAAGGATAACCCGCTTCTTAGAATTAAGGATAGCACAAAGCTTGTGATTACACCACATGTAGCGTGGGGCACAGTAGAAGCAAGAACAAGACTTATGGACGAAGTATATGAGAATATTGCAGCTTTCACTAAGGGTGAAGCAAGAAATGCGGTAGTGTAAGTGTAGAAGAAATGGCAGTATAATAAGCGGAATGGAGAAGAGTATGCAGATTTTATCAGTTAATGATGATGAATTTAAGAAATATGGACGTGTAGTTGATAATGTGGATTTTACAGAGCTTATACAGGAATTAAAAAGAACTCCAATACCATCAGGTGTTGTATATGAACCAGCAGTAAAGGAGCTTGAAGCACTTCCTATAAGGCTTGACATTTCCTCAGTTGTATATGGTGAAATGCCAATTCAGATAGGTTACTGTAATGGACATAATTCAAAGCTTAATGCACTTGAGTATCACAGGGATTCAGAGATTAATATTGCGGCTACGGATATGATTCTTATGCTGGGACTGCTGACAGATGTTAACGATGATTATATATATGACACAGCTAATGTAAAAGCTTTCAGGGTTCCAGCAGGAACGGCTGTTGAAGTGTATTCTACAACACTTCATTATGCGCCTTGCGGCATAGATGGTAAGGGATTTCAGGTTGCAGTCGTGCTTCCAAAGGGAACTAACTATCCATTAAAGTCAAAGCATATAAGAATAGATAATAAAACAGCCAGCACCTCAAATGAGAATACTGGCAGTAGTAATATCAATGAAGATGCACTTCTTGCGGCTACTAATAAGTGGCTTATAGGCCACGCCGAAGGCGGTCTTGATGATAGTGCATATATTGGACTTAAGGGTGAGAATATTGAGATTTAATCTTCTTCAATAACCTGAACTTCCATATAAGCAAAGTCAATTGAATCAATAAAATTATCTTTAGTAAATCTTACTTTAGAGTGACGCTGGAAGTCTGCTATATTAGAGTCAAGCCATATAGGCTCGCTCAGATCGAATGTATAGCAGGCTTCTTTTATGCCATCAAATATCTTTTTGGTTCTGTTAATATCTATATCAGAATTAGCATAGACCATATCTTTCATAAGATGATTGGACTCATCGAAAAGTTTACACCATAATCGAAACATATATTTTCTCCGTTCTTACATTAATATAGGCTGGTAATCTGTGGCTGTATTATATGTCTGTGTCGCAGCTGAATTTTAGCTGCGAGTCGTAACTTGTTGTATTACTCACTAGCACGCTCTGAGAATATTATGTTATATTCATTTGAAGGGTATACCTGACTAATAAATGAAGTAAGAATAGTCTTAGCGTTATCAAGTGCCCTGTCGTACAAGCCGCTGTTTATTGCGTCTGATAAAGCATTTTCTCTTAGCTGGATTAAAGAGTCGTTATGCTCAGTAAGTGTTATAGGAGAGAAAATGTTGTTCTCCTCGTGTAGTACTTTGAAGGAGTCAAGGTCAATGTCAGCCGATAAAGTCTTAACTTCAGGAATGTCTACATATATGTTATGGCTTGTATCGTCAGTGTCGCCGAGCTGCCATTTGACATCGCTGAAATTAATTCCAGCCTTGATAGTTGTATTATATGTATATATGTATTTGGATTGTGTCAAAGGTATGCTTACATTAAACAGCTTAAGGTCTTTGGTTTCAACCCTTACAGTAGTGGTTGTTACTGACTGGGTTGCAAGCTCACCGATATTTTCAAAGCCGATTTCTGTAATCTTTTCATCAGAAACGTAATTGCTTTTAGCTTCTTTTCTTGTGTATACAAGCACAGCACATAATAATATGATGATTATTACAGCGATTATAAATTTAATATCGAGTACCTTTTGTAACTTATTGCGGGACATAGTAATCCTCCATAGTAGTAGTTTTATATAGCGTTGTTGCATATATATTAATCATATTAATGCGATTTTATCATAATGTAATAAACAGGTCAAAAATATTTTTGTCTTATAGGTTAATAAAGTGCTGGAATTTTAAAAATGGAATTCTGTTATGTGCAATTTGATATATAATAAAGAAACCTGATGCTTACGCACCAGGCTTCTAATATGTGATACATATAATAAAGATTAGCAGAAGACCAGCATATAAAAGAGGGAAGCCAGTCTGTTTGGACTACTAGTCCATATTAACATTAAGATGTCTAGGAAGACCATCAACCATAATTGGTGAAAGTTCAGCCTGAATTAATGGTCTGATATAGTGAATAAGGTCTTCTGTGACAAAATCATCTTCAGTAATCCACTCAAGTGGAACTTTCTTCTCGATGTTGGCAATCTGGTGTACATCGTGTGTTTCTGTAATGCACATATATGGATCATCAGAAACTCTCTTAAGTACAACAACTTTACCAGTCTCGCCTTCAAATGCAGCCTTAACAGCGGCACCACCAACGTTGAATGCTTCTGTGATATCTGTACGAGATGTCATATGAGCTGCACAACGCTGTAATGTTGATAATTCAATAGCTCTTGTCTTGATACCAAGTTCAGAACCGACTTTGTTAGCAAGGAACTTAGCAGAACCAGCTAACTGCTTGTGACCGAAAGCATCAACGAATTCAACGTGGTCAGAAAGTTCAAATACATATCTTCCGTCCATAACTTTAATACCTTCAGAAACGGCGATTACCATTGAACGTCCCTTAGAAGCGATTTCTTTAACTCTTTCAAGGAAGTGGTCAATATCAAATACCTTTTCTGGAAGATAAATGAGGTCTACGCCTTCACAATCCTCGCCTCTTGCAAGAGCAGAAGCGGCTGTAAGCCAACCTGCATTACGTCCCATAATCTCAACGATAGTTACTGTTGGATAGTCATATACAAGACCATCGCGGATAATCTCTTTCATAGTAGCGGCTATGAATTTAGCAGCACTACCAAATCCAGGAGTGTGGTCAGTAACTGCAAGGTCATTATCGATTGTCTTAGGAACACCCATAAACTTGATATCACTGCCTACAAGAAGAGCGTAGTCAGAAAGCTTCTTGATAGTGTCCATTGAATCGTTACCACCTATGTAGAAGAAGTATGAAATGTTGAGTTCTTTAAGTATTTCAAAAATCTTCTCGTAAGTATCTCTGTCATCAGATATTTCTGGGAGCTTATAACGACATGAACCTAAATAAGAAGAAGGTGTTCTCTTTAAAAGGTCGATATCGATATCAGTCTTAATCTTCTCTGAGAGATCTACATACTGCTTGTCAAGCAGACCCTTGATGCCGTGAAGCATACCATATACTTTGTTAGCTCCTCTATCTTTTGCTGTCTTGAATACACCTGCAAGACTTGAATTGATTACGGAAGTTGGTCCACCAGACTGTCCTACGATAACATTACCTAACATAAATGTCCTCCGAAAATTATTATAATAATAAAGATGTAAACAGACCTAAATTCCCTCTAGACTTAAATCTGTCATAAATATTTTATTAAATTAATATTAACATAATTAAAGCAATCATACAACTTAAAAGAGATAATTAATTTAATAAATTCTTCCCACCAAAACAGGAAACTTTCAAAATATTTATAATATGATATAATGAGCGCAAAAGAAAAGGAAGCGGCTGCGAAGCAGACATTTACTTTTCTTGCGCCATTAACGAACGAACAGCCATGCGAAGCAGGGCGGGATAGCGCGTAGCGCGGGTTCGTGAGTGTACGGGTTAAGAAAGAGTAAATTATGATATAATATGACTACTTCGTAGTCACTTAGAAGTTTCTTTGAAACTTCGGATGCGTTGAAGAACAACGCAGGGCGAACGCCCGACAGTCAAGGGAAGCGAAGCTTTCCAAGACGCACCCGGCGAGGCAAATTGGCAAAAAGAAAAAAGCAAAAGGAAGAAAACCAGAAGAAACGAAAGGACAATTGAAAGATGAGCAAACAGACATGGAAACCCGGCAATATGTTATACCCAGTACCAGCAGTAATGGTTAGCTGTCGAAGAGAGGGTGAGAAGCCTAACATAATTACTGTTGCGTGGGCAGGAACAATATGTTCTGACCCTGCTATGGTGTCAATATCAGTGAGAAAGGAAAGATACAGCCATGATATTATAAAAGATTCAGGCGAATTTGTGGTCAATCTCACAACAAGAAAGTTATGCTATGCAACTGATTACTGCGGTGTTAAATCTGGAAGAAATACGGATAAATTCGCAGATATGCACCTTACACCACAGCAATCGGTTAAGATAGCTGCACCGGCAATAAAGGAAAGCCCTGTTAATATTGAATGTAAGGTTAAGGATATTATAGAACTTGGAAGCCACGATATGTTTATAGCGGAAGTTGTAGCTGTAAATGTAGATGAGAAGCTTCTTGACAGCAAGGGTGCATTAAGGCTTCAGGATGCTGACCTTATAGCATATTCACACGGACAGTATTACACACTGGGAGATAATATAGGCAAGTTTGGATACTCAGTTAAGAAGTAAAGGGTTTATTGCGTAGCACGGAACAATTTGTAGGTATCAAAGTCTGGGGCTTTTGACCCCGGCATCATAATAATGAACAGTTCATTATTATTTCACTATTTATAAGAAGTGTAAGACTTTACAAATAAGCATATGCGTGGTAGTATAAAATTTGTTACGAAAATGTTACAGAAATATTACGTCATTATATTATACGAATAATGACATTAAATATACTATTTGTTGGAGGAATGTATGACACGCATAACGAGATATGGTAGGGAGATGAGAACTACCTTTATCGCGACAATGTTTATTGCATGCCTTGTAATAGTGATAGGTATTCCATTTGTATCAAAGCAGATGTTTGATAATGAGGTGGGATATTACAGTATTTCTATTCAGGGTAATTATATTGGCGCTGCTAATACAGAAGACGAAGTCAATGTTGCACTGGCTGATGCAAGATTACAGCTCTGCAAAGAATTTGCAGATTATATATATATGGACTGCGATGTTAAGATAACAAAGCAGAGAAGAGCGATAGCGAAACGTATGACTACCAAGCAGTTACAGAATGCAATATACAGTTCATTATTTGACTGTATCGTTGATGTTGAAACACAGCTTGCTTATACTGTAAGGGTTGATGATAATATGGTAACTCTTGCTACTAAAGAAGAAGTTGAGGAGTTATTCAGAAAGATTATACAGCCATACAATGTAGCTGATGAGTTTGAACCTGTCATAAAGGCTGGAACATCGATTGATGAACAGTACACAATTGCTATCAATAAGAATGAGGAAGAGTCAGTTCAGGATACACAGATAGTTGCTTCATTCTTTGAAGATAATAATTCGGAAAATGGAACTAACAAGAAATCGCCTGACCAGCTTATGGGAATTGATTTTGCGGAAAATGTATCTGTTAACGCAGTAAGCGGGGATAAGGCAGATGTAGTGTCTGTACAGGAAGCTTATGACATTTTAACAAGAGAGAATAAATCCCAGGTATCTTATATAATAAAGGAAGGCGATACTCTTGAACAGATTGCCAAAGATTATCAGATGACTTTGGATGATCTGCTTAAGCTTAATGACATAGCTTCACAAAATGTGGTTGTTGTACCAGGCGATGAGCTTGTGGTAACAGTACCGGATACGCAGATAACAGTGCTTACAACCAAGCAGCTCTCGTATGATGAGGACTACAAGGCGGAAGTGAGTTATATTGACGATAATAATAATTCAAGAGGGACTAATACAATTCTTGATGAGGGAACGTCAGGAAAAAGAACGGTGGTTGCTAATGTAACATATGCTAATGGCAGGGAAGTGGCAAGAGATATTGTAAAAGAGAATATAACAGAGGAGTCAAAGCCTGGGAAGATTGCAGTGGGAACCCTTACACAGACTGATTATATTAAGCCGGTGGCAGGAACTTTTGTTTCGGGTTATGGAACAGGAGAAGATATAGTTAATTACGGCGTTGACTGGACGTGTAGTGAAGGCATAACAGTTGTTGCAGCAAGAGCTGGTAAAGTTACAAGAGCAGGCTGGTATGGTGGATATGGTTACTGTGTTGATATACAGCATGAAGATGGAAGCCTGACAAGGTATGCTAATAACAGCAGACTTACTGTCAGTGTTGGAGAGCAGGTAAGTCAAGGTCAGCAGATAGCGTTAAGTGGAAGCACAGGCGATGTGACAAGTCCACGTCTGCATTTTGAAATATGGATTGATGGCACAAGGGTTAATCCTCTTAATTATGTTAATAAGAACTAGAATAAAACGTACAAAGGGTGTGGATATTTTCCATACCCTTTTTAAATCATAATAAAATGCGGATAAGACAGATTGACATAATGATATGGTGTGATATAATTATAAGGATATTGAAATATTTGAACATATGCCTTAATATATTTAAGGATAACGATAGAGTAATACCATAATTGTAACGGTATAGAATATGAGATTATGGTTAAGATATTTAGAGATTAGTAACTTTTTATGAATTAGTAAGTAGTGACAGAGGTGCGAATTATGGAACAGTATGTTGTCAAGGGAGGAGTGCCACTTCGTGGAGAGGTGTCCATAGGTGGAGCAAAGAATGCCGCACTTGGTATTCTGGCAGCAGCAATTATGACGGATGAGACCGTAACAATAGAGAATGTGCCTAATGTAAGAGACACAAGAGTGCTATTACAGGCAATAGAGGGCATAGGTGCAAAGGTTAAATATATATATAACAACACAGTTCAGATTAACGGGGGTTCAATAAGCGATCTTAATGTTGAATACGAATATATCAGAAAGATAAGAGCTTCTTATTATTTACTTGGGGCACTTCTTGGAAAGTATAAGGAGTCCAATGTGGCACTTCCGGGTGGCTGTAATATAGGAAGCAGACCAATAGACCAGCATTTAAAGGGCTTTAAGGCTCTTGGAGCAAAGGTAAATATTGACCACGGAGTTGTAAGTGCGAAGGCAGAAAATCTGGTTGGAGGTCATATTTATTTTGATGTTGTAACAGTTGGAGCAACAATTAATCTTATGATGGCATCGTGTATGGCTGAGGGAGAGACAATTCTGGAGAATGCGGCAAAAGAGCCACATATTGTAGATGTAGCGAACTTTCTTAATGCTATGGGTGCTAATATTAAAGGTGCAGGAACAGATGTTATAAGAATTAAGGGTGTGAACAGGCTTCATGGTTGCACATATTCAATAATACCTGACCAGATTGAAGCTGGTACATTTATGATGGCAGCAGCAGCCACAAGAGGAGATATTGTTATTAAAGATGTAATTCCAAAGCATCTTGAGTCAATAACAGCAAAGCTTCTTGAGATGGGCTGTAAGCTTGTTGAGGGCGATGACTGGATAAGAGTTATAGCTGAGGGTGAAGTGGGAAGCACTAATGTAAAGACGCTTCCGTATCCTGGTTTTCCTACAGATATGCAGCCTCAGATAGCGGTAGCACTTGCGCTTGCCAAGGGTTCTAGTATGGTTACGGAAAGCATATTTGAGAACAGATTCAAGTATGTTGATGAACTTAACAGAATGGGTGCTAAGATAAAGGTTGAAGGTAATACAGCATATATAGAAGGTGTGGAGAAGTTCACATCGGCTCAGTTATCTGCACCTGATTTAAGAGCCGGAGCGGCTCTTGTTATTGCTGCACTTGCGGCTGACGGAATTTCACAGATAGATGATATTGAATATATTCAGAGAGGTTATGAGGATTTTGAAGGTAAGCTCTCAGCACTTGGTGCAATTATTGCTAAAGTGGATTCAGAAAGAGAACTTCAGAAGTTCAAATTAAAGATTGGCTGATAATAATGGACTGCGGATATTTTTATGATATCTGTAGTTCATTTTATTTTTATATTTTTAATACTTTGTTATAATAATAGTGTGCTAATTTGTGGTATTATTATAAAGTGATTAATATATTTATATAATGATGTCCGATTTATAATAATAATGTTAAGATGTTATAACATTTGGATATTTAATATATAATATTTAGAGAGAATACATATTTATAGCAAGAGGAATATATGAAATTAAGAGATAAGTTAAAGATTTCATTCTGCGTAATGATAATACTTCCGGTTATTATGCTGTGTGTGTTTGTCGTAGGAATTTTCAAAATGCAGTCAGACAGCATATGCAAGACATATAATGTTGAAGGTGATACGGTGTTATTATATTTTTATTCGCCTATGACGTTGTTTGGAAGCATAACCGATGATGTGTATGAGCAGGTAAGAGAACAGGCAGAGACCGAACCAGAGAAGTTTAATAACAGAATATATCTAGAGGAGCTTAATGATACATTAAAAGAAAAGTTATCAAAGCTTGTTGTAAGAAAGAATAATAATGTTATATACAATTCGACAGGGTTAAGTTCAACAGAGCTTATTAATATACTTCCAGAGTATGAGATAGATGGAAGTAATATTGTAGATGTTGCAACATATAAAGGCGGAAGCTATCACAGCCTTATAAAACAGGTTGATTTTACAGATAATTTCGGGAATACATATAGTGTATCAATACTCACTTCTGTTAAACAGAGTGTTCCACAGATAAGACATATGATTGTTGAGCTTATAGTAGTTATAATACTTATTCTTGCAATTACGAGCCTTATTCTTAATCTGTGGATATATAGTTCGATTATTAAGCCGGTTAATAAGCTTAAGCTTGCGACAGATAATATTAAAGAAGGCAATTTTGATTTTGAGATGCCCAAAGTACCTGATAATGAGATTGGAGATGTGTGCAAGGATTTTGAGGAAATGCGTCTTATATTAAAGAAGTCGTCAGAGGACAAGCTCCAGTCGGATAAAGAAGAGAAGGAACTTATAAGAAACATTTCCCACGACCTAAAGACACCTCTTACAGCAATCAAAGGATATGTAGAGGGCTTAAGGGATGGAATTGCAGATACACCTGAGAAGCAGGCAAAGTATGTTAAGACAATCGCTAATAAGGTTAATGATATGGATAAGCTAATAGATGAGCTTACTATATATTCAAGGCTTGATGCTAACAGGGTATTGTATACATTTGTTAAATTTGATGTGTCAGAATATTTTGATGACTGCTGTGATGAGATAGGAACAGAGCTTGATGCGGCAGGCATAGAGCTTAATTACAGAAATCATATTAAAGAGCCGGTCATAATTGCCGCTGACCCAGAGCAGTTAAAGAGAGTTATCAATAATATTATCAGCAACTCAGTTAAGTATATGGCTGAGGGGCGCAAGGGAAAGATAGATATAGATTTGTATGATGAGAGTGATTATGTACACATCATCATTGCAGATAATGGCAAGGGAATAGCTGGAAAAGATGTTTCGCATATATTTGAAAGGTTCTATAGAACTGATGAGTCGCGTAACTCGAAACAAGGAGGAAGCGGCATAGGTCTTGCGATTGTAAAGAAGATTGTCGAGGATCACAAAGGAAAGATATGGGCAGAGAGTGTTGAAGGAGAAGGCACTACAATGCATTTGAATTTACTCAAATATAATGTGCAGAACCCACAGCCTAAAGAATAACAGATTATAGAAAGATGAGGAATGAGATTATGAGCAAAGTATTAATAGTAGAAGACGAGGAAGCAATTGCAGATATTGAAAAGGATTATCTTGAATTAAGTGGATTTGAAGTAACAATATGCAAAGATGGTACAAGCGGACTTGCAGAAGCACTTGACGGAGAATATGACATCTGCATACTTGATGTTATGCTTCCGGGAATTGACGGATTTGAGATATGCAAGAAGGTAAGAGAGACTAAGAATATACCTATTATAATGGTATCAGCCAAGAAAGAAGATATTGATAAGATAAGAGGTCTTGGTGTAGGTGCTGATGATTATATGACTAAGCCATTCAGTCCAAGTGAACTTGTGGCAAGAGTTAAGGCTCACCTTTCAAGATATGAAAGACTTATTAACAGCTCGCAGCCAGAGAATGATATAATTGAAATACGTGGTATCAAGATTGATAAGACTGCAAGAAGAGTATTTGTTAATGGTGAGGAGAAGATATTTACAACAAAGGAATTCGATCTTCTTACATTCCTTGCTGAGCATCCTAATCATGTATATACTAAAGAAGAATTATTTAAGGAAATATGGGATATGGATTCTATCGGTGATATAGCTACAGTTACAGTTCATATTAAGAAGATAAGAGAAAAGATTGAGCTTGATACAAGCAAGCCACAGTATATTGAAACAATATGGGGTGTTGGCTACAGATTTAAGTTATAATCAGTTAATGGGAGCCGTCAGGATGGATAACTCCCTGCGTTATGTAAGGAGTATTAACCATAAATTATCACATAAGTATATCATAATATAGAAAGAAGTGTTGAATATGATTATTGAGAAAGATTATTTTGATGCTGAGGAAGTTGATATTGCTAATGCAATGAATGATAAGTCAAGAGCACCTATAAGAAAGATACGTCTTGCAACAACTGATAGTAATAAGTATTATGCAAAGGCGATTCTTGTTGGAGATCAGGAAAATATTCTGTCAGGTGAAATAGTATTCAGACCGGATTCACAGGTTTCCAAGGAAGGTCTTGCTTTCAGTAAAGTCATTATAAAGGAAACAGCTGACGTTGAGGAATATTTTAAAAATCTTATCAGATTTGAAGGCTATAGAATTATAAGTGAGAAAGCTGACAGTGAGAATTTCAGGGCTGGATATGATGAATTATGTATGCAGGCTAATAAACTGTTATTTATGAAAAGTGAATAAACGGAAAGAGAATAGTTAAGATGTTAAATGTCATATATGAGGATAAAGATAAAATAATAGTTAATAAACCGGCAGGGCAGCTTTCGCAGAGTGCCAGAGGCTTTGATATGGATCTGGTAAGCGAAGTGCTTACATATAGAAAGAATAAGGGTGAGGAAGCCTATGCGGCAATTATTAACAGGCTTGACAGACCAGTATCAGGTCTTGTGCTTATAGCAAAGAACAAGAAAGAAGCGGCAAGGCTTTCAGCACTTATGCAAAGGGAATCTTTATGCAAGCAGTATCTGGTACTTGTATGTGGCAGACCTCATAGTGATACAGGCACATTTACAGATTATCTTTTAAAAAATGGCAAAGATAACACATCAAAGGTGGTATCAAAGGAACAGGCAGGAGCAAAAAAGGCTGTGCTTGAGTATAGCCTTATTGACTATGACGATGAAAGAAATGTTTCACGCCTTTTGATTAATCTTATAACAGGACGACATCATCAGATACGTGTCCAGTTATCATCAAGGAATCTGCCCGTTGTTGGCGATGGCAAATATGGTGGAAACCCAGCGGTTAAGAAAGCAGAGGAGTACCATATTAAAAGGGGCTGTATAGCATTATGTGCTAAGAGCCTTACAGTTGATGGAAAGGTGTATGAAATTGAGCCTGAATTTTCAGGAGGAAAATAGAAAGACTAAAAACAGAGATTGGACAGCTCAGGAAAACAAGCAATCAATATAGGATTTTTTCAAGTATAATTTGTCGGTAATGTGGAATTATTTCATATATAGATGATGAATTATTACGGAGGAGATTGTATATTTTGCGTGATGAAAAGAGTGGTAAGACCAGAATAAAATTTCTTTTTGGAATAGCTGTTATAGTGGCGGCTGTATATATAAGCTTTAAGTATCTGATTGTGTATGTATGGCCATTTGTTATAGGTGTGTTTATAGCAGTTATACTTGAGAAGAAGGTAATATATCTGTCAGATAAGCTATACATAGGACTAGATAAGCTTTTAGTATGGAACAAAAGAATAACAATTAAGAAAAAGAAGTGTCAGGGGATTGCTGCAACGATTATTGTATCATTGATATTTGTTGTACTGCTGGCACTTTTTAGTTTTATAATTTTTAAGGGTGTAGATGAGTTCAGCAGGCTGTTAAGAAACCTTGATTATAACCTGATTGCGGTAAAGCAGCTCACAGCCAGAATGTGTTTTGATGCAGATGCATTTCTGGGACTGGAAGGAGGCTGTTGTCTTGAGTCACTTATTGCGTGTGGACATAAACTTATGAGCATAATGCCTGAGAAGATAATATTGATATCTGCTCCAGTTGTAAAAAATATTGTTATTATTGTGGGTGGAATTGTTGTATGCTTCATAGCAGTTATATATCTTGTGTCTGATTTGCAGAAGTTCAGGGATAATATAAGACAAGTAGTATTCTATGAAGAAATCCGTATGATATGGAAAGAAGTAAGAAGGCTTATAAATATTTATTTCAAAGTGCAGCTAAGAATTATGCTGATTAACTCTGGGTTATGTATGTTGGCATTTGCGATACTTAAGAATCCATACGCTATTGTTCTTGGAATTATTATAGGGATAATTGATGCACTTCCTGTATTCGGAACGGGTACTGTGCTTATTCCATGGATATTAATAAGCTTTCTTATAAGAAATTACAGATATGCAGTAATTTTGTTAATGGCATATATAATCACGTATTTTGTGCGTGAGATTATGGAGTCCAAGAGTATGGGCGACAGACTGGGAATATCACCATTTACAATGCTTGTGATAATATTCACTGGACTGCTTGTATATGGTGTGGCAGGTTTTATAACAGGACCGGTAAGTTATGTCATAATTAAGGCATTGGTTATAAGACTTAGGTGTGAAATGGGGATAGAGTAGGCATATAAAATATTTAAATAACGGATATCTGTGTTCTACTTGAAAATCCCTGCGGAAAATGTTAGACTATTACAGATTATGTGAGCTTTAATATGTGGATAACCTGTAGCATCTTTTATTGTGGGTTATCTGCTTAGATTACAGGCTTGCGGCACATTTAACAGGACGCGCAGACAGCGCAGGAAATGAGGTATATTTATGGCAGAGGATAAGAAGTTAGTAGAAGCGATTACTTCCATGGATGTAGACTTTGCACAGTGGTACACAGATGTATGTAAGAAGGCAGAGCTTATGTCATATTCAAGCGTTAAAGGATGTATGATATTTAAGCCGGCTGGATATGCAATCTGGGAGAATATAAAGAATGAAATGGATAGAAGATTTAAGGAGACAGGCGTAGAGAATGTATATCTTCCTATGTTTATTCCAGAAAGTCTTCTTGAGAAAGAAAAGGATCATGTAGAAGGATTTGCACCAGAGGTAGCCTGGGTTACTTATGGAGGACTTAATCCACTTCAGGAGAGAATGTGTGTAAGACCAACATCTGAGACACTTTTCTGTGATTTCTACAAGGATGAGATACAGTCTTACAGAGATTTACCAAAGGTATATAACCAGTGGTGTTCAGTTGTAAGATGGGAGAAAGAGACAAGACCATTCCTTCGTTCAAGAGAATTCTTATGGCAGGAAGGACATACAGCACACGCAACAGCAGAAGATGCAGAAGCGCGTACACAGCAGATGCTTAATCTTTATGCTGACTTCTGTGAGGAAGTTCTTGCTATCCCGGTTATCAAGGGCCGCAAGACAGATAAAGAGAAGTTCGCTGGTGCAGAAGCTACTTATACTATCGAAGCACTTATGCACGATGGAAAGGCTTTACAGTCAGGAACAAGCCATAACTTTGGTGATGGATTTGCTAAGGCATTTGGTATACAGTATACAGATAAAGATAACAAGCTTAAGTATGTTCATCAGACATCATGGGGAACAACAACAAGACTTATCGGTGCTGTTATTATGACACACGGAGATAATTCAGGACTTGTGCTTCCACCTAAGGTTGCACCAGTTCAGGTTGATATTATTCCTATTATGCAGAAGAAGGAAGGTGTGCTTGATAAGGCATACGAAGTAAGAGATGCTATCAAGGCAGCAGGTCTTAGAGTTAAGGTTGATGATTCTGATAAGAATCCAGGCTGGAAGTTCTCAGAGCAGGAAATGCGTGGTATTCCAGTAAGAGTTGAGATGGGACCAAGAGATATTGAAGCTAATCAGGCTATCGTTGTACGCCGTGATACAAGAGAGAAGATTACAGTTGCAATTGATGAACTTGCAGTTAAGCTTCCGGAAATTCTTGACACTATCCAGAAAGATATGCTTGAGAGAGCAAGAGCGCATAGAGATGCACATACATATGTAGCAGTTAACTATGATGAGTTCAAGGAAACAGCAGCTAATAAGCCAGGCTTTATCAAGGCTATGTGGTGCGGTGAGCAGGCTTGTGAAGATAAGATTAAAGAAGAGACAACTTGTACATCAAGATGTATGCCATTTGCACAGGAGCAGTTAAGCGATGTGTGCGTATGCTGTGGCAAGCCAGCTAAGAAGATGGTTTATTGGGGTAAGGCATACTAATTAAATGCAGCAATTCTGACATATCAGTGAACTGCATAGTAATGGGAGCAATCCGAGGGCATAAGTCAAGGGCAGAGTACCTTTTGCCTCTGACATTAATATATAAGATTATATAGAATACTGATAAGAATGGCAGACAATCCGTAAATACGGCTGGTTACCAGACTTGTCAGTATTTTTTACATTTATTTTATAAATATTAACACTGGATTTACGATTGCATACAAGCAGATTTTATAAACTCCCCATATATTATATATAGTCTTTAATTAAGCTGTTATCTGCAAAATACGTATGGCAGACAGATTGATAAAGACCAGGCTGAAAATGCAGAACACATAATTACCAGAAGCTTTAACGGGCAGGAATATAATTCCATAAATTGAATACAATATAAATACAGCATAAAATTAAAACAATATATGAATTGCTTAGAACTCGTTGATGTATTAATAAAAGTATGTTATACTTTTAACAATAAATTAACGGACGTAATAACTAAATACGTTATAGGAATAATGGAGGGAAGCTTATGGCGAAATGGGTTTACAGATTTTCAGAAGGCAACGCTTCAATGCGGCCATTACTTGGTGGAAAAGGAGCTAATCTTGCAGAGATGACAGGGCTTGGTATGCCAATTCCACAGGGTTTCACAGTTACGACAGAAGCCTGCACTGAATATTACAGACACGGAAAGCAGATTACAGATGAGATACAAGCTCAGATATTTGAAGCTATTGGCTGGCTTGAGGAGTATAACGGAAAGAAGTTCGGGGATACACAGGATCCTCTCTTAGTTTCTGTAAGATCAGGTGCAAGGGCATCTATGCCGGGTATGATGGATACAATACTTAATCTTGGACTTAATGATGTGGCAGTTGAGGGCTTTGCGGTTAAGACAGGTAACCCAAGATTTGCGTATGATTCATATAGAAGATTCATACAGATGTTCTCAGATGTTGTTATGGAAGTTCCTAAGTCATATTTTGAGAAGATTATAGATGAAGTTAAGGCTGATAAGGGTGTTGTATATGATACAGAGCTTACAGCAGATGATTTAAAAGAACTTATTGTAAGATTTAAGGCTGTATACAAGGAAGCTATGAAGGGTGAAGAGTTCCCACAGGATCCTAAGGTTCAGCTTATGGAAGCAGTTAAGGCAGTATTCCGTTCATGGGACAACCCTAGGGCAATTGTATACAGAAGAATGAATGATATTCCGGGCGACTGGGGAACAGCGGTTAATGTACAGACTATGGTATTTGGTAATAAGGGTGATACATCAGGAACTGGTGTAGCATTTACAAGAAATCCATCTACAGGTGCTAAGGGAATATACGGAGAATATCTTATCAATGCACAGGGCGAGGACGTCGTTGCTGGTGTCAGAACACCTCAGCCAATAACACAGCTTGAGAAAGACCTTCCAGAGTGTTATTCACAGTTTATGGAACTTGCAATGAAGCTTGAGAACCACTACAAAGATATGCAGGATATGGAATTTACTATAGAAGAAGGCAAATTGTATTTCTTGCAGACACGTAACGGCAAGAGAACTGCACAGGCGGCTATCCAGATTGCGTGTGATCTTGTAGATGAGGGAATGATAACACCTAAAGAAGCAGTAATGAGAATAGAAGCTAAGTCTTTAGACCAGTTATTACACCCAATGTTTGATACTGATGCACTTAAGGCAGGGGAAGTTATTGGAGAAGCACTTCCAGCATCTCCTGGAGCTGCCGCAGGTAAAGTAGTATTTACAGCCGAAGAAGCCAAGGAACTTGGAAAAGGCGGCAAGGGAGAAAGAGTTATCCTTGTAAGACTTGAGACATCTCCAGAGGATATAGAAGGTATGCACGCTTCACAGGGCATACTTACAGTAAGGGGAGGTATGACATCACACGCTGCTGTAGTTGCAAGAGGTATGGGTACTTGTTGTGTTTCAGGCTGTGGAGCAATATCTATAGACGAGGAAGCTAAGCAGTTTACACTTGGTGGATATACATTTACAGAGGGGGATTATATATCACTTGATGGTTCAACAGGTAAGATATACAAAGGCGATATTAAGACAGTGGAAGCTACTGTAAGCGGTAATTTTGGAAGAATTATGGCTTGGGCTGATGAATATAGAAAGCTTGGTGTAAGAACTAACGCAGATACACCAGCAGATACTAAGAATGCTGTAAGGCTTGGTGCTGAGGGAATAGGACTTTGCCGTACAGAGCATATGTTCTTTGGTGAAGACAGAATTCCTAAGTTCAGAAGAATGATTCTTTCTGATACAGTGGAGAAGAGAGTAGAGGCATTAAAGCCGATTGGTGAGTTCCAGAAGGCAGATTTCAAGGCTATGTATGAAGCACTTGAAGGCAGGCCAATGACTGTAAGATACCTTGATCCACCTCTTCACGAATTCGTGCCAACAGAGGAAGAAGATATTAAGGCACTTGCAGATGATATGGGACTTACAGTAGAAGAAGTTAAAGCAAAATGTGAGGCACTTCACGAGTTCAATCCAATGATGGGACATAGAGGCTGCCGTCTTGCAGTAACATATCCAGAGATTGCAAGAATGCAGACAAGAGCTGTAATGGAAGCTGCGATTGAAGTTTCAGAAGAAAAAGGCTATGAGATTACACCAGAGATAATGATACCTCTTGTGGGCGAGAAGAAAGAATTAAAGTTCGTTAAAGATGTTGTAATAGAAGAAGCGGAAGCTGTTAAGAAAGAAAAGAATTCTGATATCAGGTATAAGATTGGTACAATGATAGAGATTCCAAGAGCAGCACTTCTTGCTAATGAGATTGCAGAAGAAGCAGAGTTCTTCTCATTTGGTACTAATGATCTTACACAGATGACTTTTGGATTTTCAAGAGATGATGCAGGAAAGTTCCTTGACTCATATTATAAGAGCAAGATATATGAGTCAGATCCATTTGCAAGATTAGACCAGAATGGTGTAGGACAGCTTGTTAAAATGGCAGTTGCCAACGGAAGAAAGACAAGACCAGCACTTAAGTGCGGAATATGCGGAGAGCACGGTGGAGATCCATCAAGCATAGAATTCTGTCATAAGGCAGGACTTGATTATGTAAGCTGTTCACCATTCAGAGTGCCTATTGCAAGACTTGCAGCAGCACAGGCAGCAATCGCCAGCGAATTGCAGAATGACAGCGAAGGTGACACTAATGCTGCGGCTAAGGAAGGCATAGATACAGATGAGCTTAAGGAGAAAGCTAAGAAAGCTGCTAATGAAGCCGCCAAGGTAGGCAGGGAAGTAGCTAAAGAGGCTGTCAAGGTGGGTAAGGAAGCCGCCAAGGCCGGTAAAGAAGTGGCATTTGCAGGAGTGGCTGGACTTAAAGCAGGAATAGCAGAAGCGAAGAAGGCTTATAAAGAGAATAAGAATAAAGATAACTAGGTCGGATTATTTACACAGGTATTGGTGTGATTGTGTTATCATAATAGTAAAAGAGCTAATCATTAATATGCAGGCATAGCTTTGTGGCATATAATGGTTAGCTCTTTACATTTTAAAAGATATGGCTGAATTTATATTTGAAATAATAATATGGTATAAAAATTAAATTAAAGTTGGATTTTTAAGGTAGGCGAAAAGCCAAACATGTGTTATATTATAGAACATATAAGCTGAATATATATTTAGAATGTGAGGATAGATATTACTATGGCTAAATTTACAAAAAGAGCTATAATGTTAAGCCTTTTAAAATTACTAAAGCAGAAATCAGTTGATAAAGTTACGGTTAAAGATATATGTGATGAGTGTGAAATTAACAGAAACACATTTTATTATTATTTTAAGGATATATACGATGTTCTCAATAACATATTTATGGAAGAGATTGAGAAGAATTTAAGAGAAGCTGGAAGTAATGGTTCATTTTATGAGGAGTACAGCAGGGCTGCGGCGATACTTGTGGAGTATAAGGACGTTGTGATACACGTCTATAATTCCAGGAACCGCGATATTATTACCAATTATCTTGAAAAGATGACCGCTGAGGTAGTAAGAAGTTATATTGCGGCTAAGAGTGAGGGCGAGAATATCTCAGAAAAGGATCTGGAATTCATGTCGTATTTTTATGGCTATGCGATAATCGGAAGTACATATAAATGGATAGAAAGTGGTATGCAGGCTGATTTTGAGCATTTTATAGCAAGAATTTCTGAGTCAATAGATGCAACACTTCCAGTTATGATTTCAAAAGCTAAAGCAAATAGTAACTAACATTTATAATAATTTCATTTTCAGACAGATTGAGGGAAGTGTACGAATTTAGGTACACTTCCCTCAATCTGTCTGTATTAATTGATATGAAAATGAGTTATCCTAACTTTAGGTTAAAGAATTCACAAAGATATTTAAGAAAGGAGGCAGCATTATGAATGGCATAAAGAACTTTAAGAATATGTACAGTATTCTTACAATATGTCTTATTCTTGTTGGGGCTGTACTTCTTATAGCACCGGGAATTGCGTTAGATGTTGTGTGTATAATATTCGGGATATATATGATAATATACGGCGCAGTCAAGATTATGGGATATTTTGCAAAAGATGCTTACCAGCTTGCATTCCAGTTCGATCTGGCACTTGGTATAGTTATTGCAATTGTGGGAATTGTATTTGTGTGCAGGACAGCAAGAGTGGTGCAGTTGTTATCAACCTGTATAGGAATTGTAATGCTTGTAGATGCGACATTTAAAATACAGACATCTATAGATTCCAAAAGATTTGGAATAAGCCGCTGGTGGCTGATGCTTATACTGGCAGTTATTGTAGCTGCGATTGGCATATTGCTTATATTAATGCCGGGTGAGACAACAAGGCTTATGGTAAGGCTTATAGGGCTTAATCTGTGTATGGATGGAATTCTTAATCTTGTTATCGTGATAGATACGGTTAAGACAGACAAAGCATTAAGGCAGTGATTATATAGATAATTAACGCAGTAGTTAACAATTGGAATATTAATAAATAATTAATGCAGATCATAAGAGTTTATACAATAAAGAAGAAATTAAAAGCGACAGGAGTTGAAAAAAATGGGAACAATTACACATAAAGCAGGAAGAGTAGCCGTAGGAAAAGCAGCAGATGTTGTTATTAAAAATCTTGATAAAGATAGAGAAAAAGAGATATTAAAGCTTGTCGATTTTATGGAAAAATATATGGATGGTGAGAAGCTTGATGTTGATTTTGACAGCGTGAGAAAGAAAATCAAAGATAAGGACAGTGCACTTAATAAGTATATTAATAAGGCATTAGATGAGATAGACCCTGGCGTATTAAAGACTATGGTGCTTAATCTTGGATTTGAGGCATTCTTAAATGGAACTAAGACAATAAGAAAGATGAGAGAAAAGTATAACTGTAATGTTCCTTGGCTCATTCTTATGGATCCTACAAGTGCCTGCAACCTTCATTGTACAGGCTGCTGGGCGGCAGAATATGGCAACAGGCTTAATCTTACATTTGACGAAATGGACAGTGTTGTAACACAGGGCAAGGAGTTAGGAATATATCTTTATATGTTTACAGGCGGTGAACCACTTGTAAGAAAGAGCGACATAATAAAGTTATGTGAGAAGCATAATGACTGTGCATTTCTTTCATTTACTAATGGAACACTTGTTGATGAAGCATTTTGTCAGGAGATGAAAAGAGTAGGCAATCTTTATCTTGCAATAAGTCTTGAGGGATTTGAAGCAGTCAATGACTTAAGACGTGGCGATGGTGTATATGGCAAGGTTATGAATGCAATGGATCTTTTAAAGAAAAATGGTCTTGTATTCGGTACTTCAATATGCTACACATCTAAGAATACAGAAACAGTAACAAGTGATGAATTCATACAGCTTATGGTAGATAAGGGCTGCCGTTATGCAATGTATTTCCATTATATGCCAGTTGGAAATGATGCTTCAGTTGAATTGCTTCCAACACCAGAGCAGAGAATATATATGAAAGACCGCATAAGACAGATAAGAAGTCTTACAACAGGACAGGGCTTATTTACATTTGATTTCCAGAATGATGGTGAGTTCGTTGGTGGCTGTATAGCAGGCGGAAGAAACTATTTCCACATTAATGCAAATGGTGATGCAGAGCCTTGTGTATTTATTCATTATTCAGGTGCGAATATAAGAACTAATACATTACTTGAGATACTTAACCAGCCATTATTTATGGCATATAGAAAGAACCAGCCATTTAATAAGAACCATTTAAGACCTTGTCCTATGCTTGAAAATCCTGAGATTTTACAGAAAATGGTCAAGGAAACAGGTGCTAAATCAACAGATTTACAGTCGCCAGAGACAGCAGAGCATCTTTGCAGCAAATGTGTTCCATATGCCAATGCGTGGAAGCCATATGCTGATAAGATATGGAGTGAAACTCCTGTAAAGAAGAGTAGCTATGAGAATTATGGACATTGTTGATTGCAGGTCAGCAGATATGTGAAAGGAGAAGCTTATGAGTAAGAAGTCAATCGGAAGCAGGACATTAAAGGCGGGAGCAGCACTCCTTGCAGTAGGAGCAGGAGTTGCGGCTATTAATGCAAAGAATAAGAACGGTACAGAGAAGAAAGAGATAAAAGAAATACAGAAGAAAGAATACGAGCAGTACAGAAATACTGAGCGTGGTAAATATGATAAGAACAGCAAGGGTATATATTACTCAAATGGTAATTATGAAGCATTTGCAAGACCAGAAAAGCCAGAGGGCGTTGATGCTAAGTCAGCATATATTGTAGGTAGCGGACTTGCCTCACTTGCAGCAGCTTGTTTCCTTGTAAGAGATGGACAGATGAAGGGAAGCCATATTCACATTCTTGAAGCTATGGATATAGCTGGTGGTGCGTGCGATGGCATTAATGATCCAACAAGAGGGTATGTAATGCGTGGCGGTAGAGAGATGGAGAATCATTTTGAGTGCCTTTGGGATTTGTTCAGAAGTATTCCATCATTAGAGAAGCCGGGTGCATCAGTGCTTGATGAGTATTATTGGCTTAATAAGCACGACCCTAACTATTCACTTTGCAGGGCAACAGTTAATCAGGGTGAAGATGCACATACAGATGGCAAATTCAATTTAAGCCAGAAGGGCTGTATGGAGATAATGAAATTGTTCTTCACTAAAGATGAAGATTTGTATGACAAGAAGATTGAGGATTTCTTTGATGAAGAAGTGTTTGACTCGGATTTCTGGCTCTACTGGAGAACAATGTTTGCATTTGAGAACTGGCACAGTGCGTTAGAGATGAAGCTTTATATCCAGAGATTTATTCATCATATAGGCGGACTTCCAGATTTCTCAGCACTCAAATTCACTAAGTATAACCAGTATGAATCACTTATCCTGCCTATGCAGAAGTATCTTGAGGCAGCAGGTGTTAAGTTCCAGTTCAATACAAGGGTGGAAAATGTTATATTTGAGTTCAAGGATGGCAAGAAGATTGCCAGGACAATAGAGTGCAATGTCAAGGGTAAGGAAGAAACAATTGAGCTTACAGAGAATGACCTTGTGTTTGTAACTAACGGAAGCTGTACAGAGAGTACAATCTATGGTGACCATACTCACGCACCTGTAGGAGATGCAGAGGTAAGAACAAGCGGCTGCTGGAGTCTTTGGAAGAATATTGCAAAGCAGGATCCATCATTTGGACACCCAGAAAAGTTCTGTGGCAATGTATCTAAGTCTAACTGGGAGTCAGCTACAGTTACAACAAGTGATGAAAAGATTATCGATCATATTAAGAAGATATGTAAAAGAGACCCTAGAACAGGAAATGTTGTTACAGGCGGTATCGTAAGCTGTAAGGATTCAAGCTGGCTTCTTAGCTGGACAATTAACAGACAGGGACAGTTCAAGGAACAGAAGAAAGATGAAGTATGCGTATGGGTATACAGCTTATTTACAGATGTAGCTGGTGATTATGTCAAGAAGCCTATGAAAGAGTGTACTGGTCAAGAGATTACAGCAGAGTGGTTATACCATATTGGAATACCAGTAGATGAAATAGATGAACTTGCTAAGAACCACTGCAATACAACACCTACGATGATGCCTTATATCACAGCATTCTTTATGCCAAGAAGAAAAGGTGACAGACCAGACGTTATACCAGATGGCTGTGTGAACTTTGCATTCCTTGGACAGTTTGCTGAGACACCAAGAGATACTATATTCACAACAGAATATTCAGTAAGAACAGCTATGGAGGCTGTATACGGACTTCTTGGCGTAGACAGGGGCGTTCCAGAAGTATGGGGAAGCGTATATGATGTAAGAGATCTCTTAGATGCTTCTGTTAAGCTTATGGACGGCAAGTCACCTCTTGAAATAGAACTTCCTGGCGTGCTTGATAACATTAAGAAACCACTCCTTAGAAGGATAAAGGGAACTGTAATTGAAAAGGTTCTTAAAGACCATAATGTTATTAAGGATTATATGAAGTATTAATATAAGCGATAGTTGTCTGATAAATACGATGTTTTAAGATAACATAGTGTTTAAAAATGCAGCATTTTAAAATAGTGCAGGAAACTGTTGTGCTATATACAGAATATCAAAAATATTTGTCATATAAAAAGCTCAGCCTCAAGCTGATGGATAATTCCAGCAGCTAGGGCTGAGCCTTTTTATGTATTAGGAAAGCACCTGTGATTGGTGCACATATGACTACTTTAAATTATCAAGAAGTGCAATTAAAGTAGCCTTATCATTAAGCTTAGGGTTCTCAATTACAATATCAAGCAGTGTATTAAGTGTATTGCCGATTTCTGCACCCTTAAGACCATATTCGATAAGGTCAACTCCTGTTATATCAAGGTCTTTTATTGTAAAGCAGTCACCTCTTTCAAGTATATCATCTGCCATACGCTGTAATTTATTCAGGTGGTTATACTTGGCAGGGTTACTTATAAATGTAATCTCTTCACTTGCTTTAATAGAAGCACGCTGTAATCTTATTACTAACATAAAAATGTCACGTCCACACTGATGAAGTGCTTCCCTTACAGCAGGTTCAGTTTCATCAATGTGAAGCGGGGTGTATGTTAATATCTTTACAACAGTATCAATAGTCTTGTTATCCATTCTAAGATTTCTTAAAGCTGTTCTTGCCTCATCAGGTGAGCATACAAAAAGAATTGCGGCTAATCTAAGTGGAAGCTCATTATCAGTATATTTGCAGGTAAGAAGCAGCTTCTTGGCATATCTGCCGGTAAGATTATCTGCTATTACAGGCAGAATATTATTAAAAAGACCTGTTGTTGCATAAAGACTGCAATAATCAGGGTTATCTGATAAAAGAGTCTTTTTAAGTTCTACGCATACACGTTCCATACTGACTTTATCTATATTGCGGTTAAGCTTTTCAATAGCCTTAAATGTATCCGGTTCAATGGAAAAGCCAAGCTGTGCAGAAAATCTTATGGCTCTCATCATTCTTAAAGCATCTTCTGTAAAACGCTCAATTGGGTTGCCAACGCATTTTATTATGCGGTTATTAATATCGTCTATTCCGCCATATTCATCGACAAGCCCAGTTACATTATTGTAAGCCATAGCATTTATTGTAAAATCACGTCTGCATAAATCGTCTGTCAGCCTGTCGGAGAATTCAACAGAAGATGGGTGTCTGCCGTCTTTGTACTCGCCGTCAATTCTGTAGGTTGTAACCTCATATCCAACATTGTGCAACATAACTGTTACTGTGCCGTGTTCAATTCCGGTATCAATTGTCTTGTTGAAATATTCTTTGATATCGGAAGGGAGTGCAGAGGTTGTTATATCCCAGTCATTAGGAGTGAGTCCCATAATAGAATCGCGGACACAGCCACCTACAGCATAAGCCTGATGGCCGTGGCTTTTAATTGTGTTGATTATAAATTCAACGTCATTAGGCATATCAATTTTAAAATTACTATAATCCATACTTAATTACCAATCTTTAAATTATTATTTTGATTTCATTTTTAAATCTTTAAATCTGTTATTTGGCTATATAAAATTTGCAATAGTTCGCATTATTACTGCCCATAATTTTAACAAAAAAAACTATGTTTGTCACTGAATGGCAAAGCATTTTTTATTGAACACATGCATATGATAAGTAGGCCTAGTTGGATTGGAGGGTATATTCGTGAATGAGAAATCAGAAAAGGTGTTAGAACAATATAATATCAGCATTAACCGTATGATAAGAGGCAGGGGCGGTATTATTATTGCAACTGGACAGGGGTATAAGCTTTTTACCCAGTGTGAGAAGCCTGACAAGTATTATGAGAGGGAGAATAATATTACACAGATATTAAAATCAGCGGGATTTGGCAATACAGATACATATGTAAGAAATAATGAGGGACAGCTTGTGTCGCAGGATGAGGACGGCAGAAGATATATTTTAAAAGACTGGTTTGATGCGAAGGAAAGTGATGTAAAGGATATGGGGGATATGTGCAGAGCGGTGAGTATGATGGCGTATCTTCATATGGCGTTAAGGGAGGCTGGAAGCGAGCTTAAGATTAATCCATGTGGTGAGACAGAGTACAAGGAGTATGCACAGGCAGAGCTTAAGGCATGCCAGAACAGGAAGGAAACAGCACTAAGAAAGACATATGTGAAGCACACAAGGGAATTAAAGAAAGCATACAATTATCTTAAGCAGAAAAAAGGCAGACAGACATTTGAGCAGCTGGCATTTAAGCATATCGGTGACTATTATGAGGAGGCGTGCAATGCAAGCGAGAGGCTTATGGACGAAAGATTTGATGAGAGGCTTCTAGATGCGGCGGTTAATGGAGAGATTTCGCATGGAAGCTATACTTACCATAATGTGCTTATCGGTGGAAAGGATACTTATGTTGTTAATTTTGACAGATATAAGAATGAGTGCCAGATTAGTGATTTGTACCAGTTCATAAGAAAAGTTATGGAGAAGTATAACTGGGAAAATAGTGTGTTCTACAGGCTTCTTGATGAATATGACAGAATATGTCCTCTGGATGATAATGAGCTTGAACTTCTTATGACACTTTTGTCATATCCGGAGAAATTCTGGAAGATAATTAACCAGTATATTAATAGTAATAAATCGTGGATTCCAGATAAAAATGTAGATAAACTAAGGAAGGTTATTGAGCAGAATGAAAGAAGAAGAGAATTAATTGATAAAATATGCTGTGTGTGGTAAAATTCCCATAGGTATAGCCAATAAACGATTATAATCAGGATACAGGGAATGAAACATACATTTATATATAATAAAGCTAATAGAACAAAGAACGAAAGTGGTATTACAAGAAGCAGGACACATCTGTTTAACATAGTTAAGCCATATTCGGTTGTAAAGAGAATGGCAGTTATTATAATGACTGCCATTATGATAATATGCCAGACAGGTTGTGGAACATCGGGAAGTAACGGAGCGATTGTACCGGGCAGTTCAATTACACCAGCGAAGAAAAAGGGCAATGTAACAGACATAGCCAGGAACAGTGACAATGCAACACTAGTGGGGATAGTATCGTCAATAGATACCACGCTTAAGAATATACATTTTATTGATGTTGAAACTGGAACGGAATATTCAGTAATGTATACAGGTGGTACTGATATACAGGATGCTTATGGAAAGCTTAAGGCGGCGACATTGATACAGCCCGGAGAGATATATGATGTATACTGCAACAAATATGGCAAGGCAACCAAGATATATGGTTCAAAGAATGCGTGGAGCAGGACATCAGTTACGGATATAGAGCTTGATGAAAGCACTAAGAGTGTGGTAATTGGACAGACTACGCTTAATTACAGGGATTATACGGTAGTAACCTCTGGAGGTAATCTTATAAGCATTGCACAGATTGTAAAGGAAGATGAACTTACATTAAGAGGAATTGATGATAAGCTGTACTCAATATCGGTTGATAATGGACACGGATATCTGGAACTGACAGGAATAGATGCATTTGTAGGTGGTTATGTGACATTAGGAAGCAGTCTTTTGTATGGTGTTACACAGGATATGATGCTTACTGTCGGAGTTGGTACTTATGATGTTGAGCTTCAGAGTGCAGATATGACAGCAACCAAGAAAGTAACTATTAAGAAAGATGCGACTTCAACGCTTGATTTCTCAGAATATAAGCAGCTTTCAGCTAAAAAGGGTGCAATCAACTTCTCAGTTACACCAGAGAATGCAATTATGGCAATAGATGGAAGTGAAGTTGATTACTCAAAGCCTGTGTCATTAACATATGGTTCTCATACACTTACATTACAGGCTAACCATTATGAAACTTATACAGAGACATTTACGGTTAATTCAGATTACAAGACTAAGGTTATTGATATGACAAGTACAAGCTCGTCAACAACAGCAAAGACGACATCAGCGAGCCTTACTAATGGTTATAGTGTTAATATAACAGCACCATCAGGAGCGGCTTTGTATGTAGATAGTGTATACATAGGTGTTGTTCCCTGCTCATTTAGCAAATCAAGTGGTAACAAGACTATAACATTGTCACAATCTGGGTATAATACAGTAAGCTATACTATATCAATACCTAATACAGCAGGTGATATGACATATGCGTTCCCGGATATGACAAAGACAAGTGAGACTGCGACTGTACAGACGCCAACGGTAACAACGCCTACAGCCACATCTTCTAATTAGATTATGCAGAATGTATAGAAAAGAGGCAGAAGGATAATAATGACAAAAAAGATGAATATACCATTTTCACCACCAGATATATCAGAAAAGGAAATTGAAGCAGTAAGCGAAGCATTAAGGTCGGGCTGGATTACAACAGGTCCAAGAACCAAGGAATTAGAAAGACAGATGGCAGAGTTCACTGGCACTAAGAGAGGTGCGTGTCTTAATTCAGCTACAGCGTGTATGGAGACGGCTCTTAGATTATTCGGAATTGGAGCGGGAGATGAGGTAATAGTTCCGGCATACACATATACAGCATCAGCAAGTGTTGTATGCCACGTTGGTGCAACTTTAAAGCTTATTGATGTGCAGGAGGGAACTTATCATCTTGATTATGATGAGCTTGAAGCAGCCATAACAGAGAAGACCAAGGCGGTTATTCCAGTGGATATAGCTGGTGTAATGGTCGATTATGATAAGATAAGGGCAATACTTGAGAGCAAGAAGGCTTTATTTAAGCCGGCTAATGCTTATCAGGAGGCACTTGGAAGAGTTCTTATACTTGCTGATTCGGCACACGGATATGGTGCATCAAGAAATGGACATAAGAGCGGACAATGTGCGGACTTTACATCATTTTCTTTCCATGCTGTTAAGAACTTTACAACAGGTGAAGGTGGAGGCCTTGTATGGAGAGAACTTGACGGAATAGACGATGAAGAAATATACAAAAAGATTATGCTTATGAGCCTTCACGGACAGTCAAAGGATGCACTTGCAAAGACTAAGCTTGGTGCGTGGGAATATGACATTATTGCACCACTTTATAAGTGTAATATGACAGATATAACAGCCGCCATAGGTCTTGCTCAGATGACAAGATATGAGGGGATGCTTGCAAGAAGAAAGCAGATGATTAATATGTATACAGAGGGTATTAAGGCAGATGATGTTGAGTGCCTGTGCCATTATACAGATGAATATTCATCAAGTGGACATCTGTTTCTTACAAGACTCCTTGGAAGAGATGTAGAAGACAGAAACCAGTTTATAATAAGAATGGCAGAAGCAGGAATTGCAACGAATGTACATTTCAAGCCGCTTCCTATGCACACAGCATATAAGCAGCTTGGCTTTGATATAAAAGATTTCCCAAAATCTTTTGAAATGTATCACAATGAAGTCACACTTCCACTTCATACTAATCTTACAGATGAACAGATAGAATATGTTATAGAGAATTTTAACAGCCTTAAATAACAGGTTTAACAGACTGGCAGAAAAGAGGTTGGTATGCAGCTTAGAAAATGGAATGAGCTTCCAAAGTTTATGAGAACAAGGGAAGTAAGAAAATATTACAATATAGTTAATAAACGTAGAGCTTCTTTAATGGTGAAGAGATTATTTGATATCGTAGTTGCATCAATAATGCTTGCTGTGCTTGCATTGCCGATGTTAATAATTGCAATACTTATAAAATGTGATTCAAGAGGACCTGTATTTTTCAGACAGGAAAGAGTTACACAGTATGGAAGAATATTTAAGATATACAAGTTCAGGACAATGGTTGTTAATGCTAATGAGCTTGGTGCTTCTGTGACTGTGGATAATGACAGAAGAATAACAAGAATGGGAAAGCTTTTAAGAAAGATAAGAGCTGATGAATTCCCACAGTTATTTAACATTCTTGCAGGAGATATGACACTTGTCGGCACAAGACCGGAAGTGCCTGAGTATGTAAAGCAGTATTCTAAAGAAATGTATGCAACACTGCTTTTACCGGCTGGGCTTACATCAAGAACAAGCATAGCTTATAAAGATGAAGATAAAATATTAGGCAATGCCGCCAATCCGGATAAAGCGTATGTTGAGGAAGTACTTCCTGCGAAGATGAAGTATAATCTTGAGGCATTAAGAAAGTTTGGTTTTGCAGAGGATTGCAGGGTGCTTTGGGATACATTTGAATCTGTTGTTGGAAGCGAGAGGCTTTCAGTGACAAAGAGTAGAAGGAGATAATAAATGTCTGATATGCTTATTACTATGTGTGTTATTGCATATAACGAGGAACAGAATATTAATGGAATATTAGAATGTATTAAAAATCAGGATTATGACCATAACAATATGGAGGTTGTGCTTGTAGACGGAGCATCAACTGATAATACAAGAGCACTTATGTGTGAATTTGCACTTGATAATAAAGATGAATTCAGAAGGGTTGTAGTGCTTGACAATCCTAAAAAGACACTTCCATCAGGCTGGAACGTTGCATTGAGGGAATATAAGGGTGATGCGATAATAAAGGTAGATGCACACGCTGTAATTCCAGAGGATTTTGTCAGTAAGAATGTGAGGGTGCTTGAAACAGGCGAATATATATGTGGTGGACAAAGACCTAACATAATAGACAAGCCAACTCCATTTAAGGAGACACTTCTTCTTGCAGAGAGCAGTATGTTTGGTTCAAGCATTGCTTCATACAGGAATAATCCTGGAAAGACTTATGTTAAATCGTTATTTCACGCAGCATATAGAAGAGAAGTATTTGAAAAGGTTGGTTTCTTTAATGAGGAACTTGTGCGTACAGAAGATAATGAAATTCATTATAGAATGAGAAAAGCTGGATATAAGCTGTGCTTTGACCCTGATATAATATCATACCAGTATACAAGAAGCAGTCTTAAGGCAATGCTTAAGCAAAAGTATGCTAACGGCTACTGGATAGGAAAGACAAGCAAGGTATGTCCTAAGTGCCTTAGCATATATCATTTTGTGCCATTTGCATTTGTCAGTGCAATAATAGCTTCAGGTTCGGTTATTGGAGCGACAGGACTTGCAGAGTGCATTAAGAAAAGGCACAACCATACACTTGGAAAAGGTATTTCGGCATTAAGAAAAGTAACAGTAGTGCTTACAACTGTTATGTGGGTGCTCTATGCTTTAATGGCATCTGGTATGGCGGCAGTATCTGCATTTAAAGCTGAAGATAAAAGAAATATAACTAATGCCTGTCTTCCTGTATTATTCCTGCTTCTTCATTTAAGTTATGGAATAGGCACAATAGCAGGACTTATGGATAAATCAAAAAGAGGTTAATTATGGAAGAGACAAGGAAAGATAAGCTACAGTTAATAGTCAGACGCTTTTTTCTTATAATAACAGATATAATTCTTGTTAACGGCTGTGTATTTATATCGCTGGTAATGAGGTTTAACGTTGATCTGGCGGCGATAGAGTCACAATATATACAGAATTTTAAGAGTACCTGCGTACCATTTACACTTATAACACTGCTTATATTCTGGTGTTTCAGAATGTATCACAGTCTGTGGCAGTATGCGAGTATAGCCGAGCTTTATAAGATAGTTGAGGCTTGTATTGTATCGGAGGTGGCACACGTCTGTCTTACAACAGTTATGGGAACACCGCTTCCTAGAGCCTGTTATTTTATGTCAGTAGTATTTCTTATAGTTGCAATGTGTGCGAGCCGTTTTATGTACAGGCTTATAAGAACACTTTTACAGGAATACAGACATACATCAGAGCAGATTAAGATTATGATAATTGGTGCCGGTGAGGCTACTAATGTTCTTATGAGAGAGATTGCTAATTCAAGATACCTTGATAATTCCAAGGTTGTATGTATTATTGATGATGACCCTAAAAAGGTTGGAAAGTATATACGAGGCGTTAAGATTGTTGGAACAAGGGAGCGTATTAAGGAATATGCAAGATACTATGAGATAGATGAGATAATATTTGCTATTCCATCAGCATCGCAGGAAACTAAAAGACAGATACTTAATATCTGTAAAGAAACTAACTGTAATTTAAAGATTATACCTGGCGTGTATCAGATGATGGACGGCGAGATTAATGTTCAGGATATCAGAAATGTTGATGTGGACGATTTACTTGGAAGGGATCCTATCAATGTTGATGTGGAGTCAATTCTTGGATATGTATCGGGCAAGACTGTTCTTGTAACAGGCGGCGGTGGTTCAATTGGTTCTGAGCTTTGCAGGCAGTTAGTCAAGCATAACCCTAAGTGCCTTATTATATTTGATATATATGAGAACAGTGCCTATGATATACAGCAGGAATTAAAGATGAATTGTCCTTATGCCAATGTGGTGACGCTTATTGGTTCAATAAGAAATAACACAAGACTTGAGTGGATATTCTCACATTACAGACCGGATATTGTATATCACGCAGCGGCACATAAGCACGTTCCGCTTATGGAGGGAAGCCCTAATGAGGCAGTTAAGAATAATGTAGCCGGTACCTGGAATCTTGCAAGAATGGCAGACAAATATAATACCAAGAGATTTGTAATGATAAGTACAGATAAAGCCGTTAATCCGACTAATATAATGGGTGCGACAAAACGTATATGTGAGATGATAATTCAGTATTATAATGGAGTATCTAATACAGAATTCGTAGCCGTAAGATTTGGTAATGTACTTGGAAGCAATGGCTCTGTAATTCCTCTTTTTAAGAAGCAGATTGCAGCAGGGGGTCCGGTTACAGTTACACACCCTGATATAATAAGATATTTTATGACAATACCGGAGGCCGTGTCGCTTGTTATTCAGGCGGGTGCATACGCCAAGGGTGGTGAGATATTTATTCTTGATATGGGTGAGCCGGTAAAGATAGATGACCTTGCAAAGAATCTTATAAGACTATCAGGTTACACACTTGGTGTGGATATGGAGATTAAATATACTGGTTTAAGACCTGGTGAGAAGTTATATGAAGAACTTCTTATGGCAGAGGAAGGGCTTCAGGATACACAGAATAAGCTTATTCATATAGGCAAGCCTATTGAATTTGATAAAGACAATTTTGAGGACAAGCTAGAAGTCCTTAAGGAAACAGCTTACAAAGAAGATGCGATGGCGGTAAGACGGCTTGTAAAGGAATTCGTTCCAACTTATAAGCCTGACCATGTATCGGATAATGATATACAATAAGAAACTGCAAAAAGAGGTTACTATGAAATATATTATTGATGGAAGCTTTTTGTATGGACATATTAAAGGTGTCCAGAGGTACGCAAGACAAATAACAAAAGAACTTGATAAATATATGGCGGATAAGCCTTACGAGGTTGAGATAGCTGTGCCCGAGATTGATTCAGAAGGTACATCTGCGGAGATTAACAGCTATAAGACACACTATAATAACATTAAGATTGTTATATTGGCTGGAAAATCTGGAAGAATGTGGGAACAGTTCTCGTTTCAGAGATATGTGGACAAGCAGAAGGCTAAGCCTGTATATTTATGTAATGAAGTATCACTGTTTATGAAAAATGGAATAGTTACGGTACACGACATAGCATTTAAGACACATAAGGAGTTCTTTAGAGAGCCGGGTGACTGGCATGAGATATTGTTCAGAAAGCTTATGTATCTTAAAGCCTTTAAGAGTGCTGATGCGATAATAACGGTCAGTGGGTTTTCCAGAAAAGAAATCATTGATAATTATAATACCCATGGTAAGGAAATAGTAGTTGCAGGCAATGGCTGGCAGCACTTTGATGTGAACAGCATAGACGAGAGTATATTTGACAAGTATGCCTCAAGAATAAAAAGACATAAATATTATCTGTATATGGCTTCATTGGCACCTAATAAGAATCTTAACTGGATTCTTAATAATGCGAAGCTTCACCCAGAAAGTACATATGTAATAGCAGGTGAAAGTCTTGGGGACAGGTCTGGAATAGAAAAGCTTGGCAATGTAGTGGCGATTGGTTATGCCAGGGATTCAGAGGCAAGAGCACTTATGAAATACTGCAAAGCATTTTTATTCCCATCAACCTATGAGGGCTTTGGAATACCACCTATGGAGGCACTCTGTATGGGAGCTGAGATTGTTCTTGGTGATATTCCGGTGCTGCACGAGATTTACAAAAATGCGGCTACATATGTCAACTGTCATAAGCCTGATGTGAATATAGATGAGCTGTTAGAAAAGAATAAGGTGAGTGACGAGGCAGTGCAGAATGTACTTTCAAGTCATTCGTGGGACAGGTCAGCCCATATAATTGCAGGAATTATGGACAAATATGCAGAATAAGGATTAAAAAGATGAAGATAGCGGTTGATGCAAGAACGCTTGGCAGCAGACCAAGCGGAGTGGGAATGTATCTTAATGACTTTCTTAAGCAGCTTATGAAATATGAGGATCTGGAATTCGTTCTTATATCAGATGTTGCAGAGAGTGAATATATTAAGTCATTTATTAAAAATGGAATAAAAGTATATACAAAGGGAAAACAGGTGTATAAGAGTGCCGGAGTTTATGCTTATTTTGCATATGTGAAAAAGCAGCTTGATATTATTAAGCCTGATATATTCTGGGAAGTTAATACGATAATTCCGATTAACCTCGGCGGTAGTTTTAAGACTATGATTACAATACACGATATGTTTCCAATAGAATATGTTGAATATTTCGGGCAAGTATATAGTATGTATTTTAAGTACAATCTTAAAAAGACACTTAAGAATACAGATATGATTCTATATAATTCAGAACAGACCAAAAGGACAACGGAAGAAATTTTCCCGGAAGCTAAGAGCATAGCGAATGTTAATGCTTATATAATATCCAATCCTGTTAAAAAGCAATTGGATAATAAAGATGATGATTATTTTCTTTATGTTGGCAATATGGAGAAAAGAAAGGGCGTTGACCTTCTTATAAAAGGCTATTTGCAATATAAGAACCGGGGCGGAAAGAAGAAACTTATTCTTGGTGGAAAAATGCAGGAAGAAGAGATTAACCAGATTGTAAGGTCGGCAATGATGTTAGATGAAGATATAACTTATCTTGATTATGTGACCCACGATAAAAAGCACGAGCTGTATGCCTCAATGTCAGCTTTTGTGTTTCCGTCGAAGGCCGAGGGGTTTGGTATGCCGATTATTGAGGTTATGCGTTTTAAAAAGCCAATTATAGCAAGTAATCTTCCTATATTTGATGAGATTACAGACGGCAATATTAATACATTTAATATAAGATGTAATGAATATGAGCAGATAAACAATCTTGCAGATGAATTATTGTCATATAATACAGAGGTTGATACAGAAGCATATGCAAATGTAGTTAAAAGATATGCACCTGATAGACTTGGGAAAGTTGTGTATGATTTCATTACAAGTAATTAGATTTAAAGATAATATAAGACATTAAGGAGAAAGTATGAAAGTATTAGTAACAGGAGTGTCAGGTCAGTTAGGTCATGACGTTATGAATGAACTCGATAAAAGAGGGTACACAGGAATAGGAAGTGATATAGCTGATAATTACAGTGGTATTCAGGATAATAGTGCTGTTACAACAATGGAATATGTCAAGATGGACATAACAGATGAGGCTGTTGTAGATGAGGTTATAAGCAGTGTATCACCAGATGTTATTATACACTGTGCGGCGTGGACGGCAGTAGATATGGCAGAAGATGATGACAAGGTTGAGAAGGTAAGAGCTGTCAATGCAAAAGGGACAGCTAATATTGCAAAGGCGGCTAAGAAGCTTGATTGTAAAATGGTATATATAAGCACAGATTATGTGTTTAATGGGCAGGGTGAGAAGCCTTGGGAGCCGGACTGCAAGGAATACAAGCCGCTTAATGTATATGGACAGACTAAGCTTGAGGGTGAGCTTGCGGTTGCTGATACACTTTCAAAATATTTTATAGTAAGAATAGCATGGGTATTCGGTGCTAATGGCAATAATTTTATAAAGACAATGATTAAGGTTGGAAAGAACCACGAGACTGTAAGAGTTGTTAATGACCAGATAGGAACACCAACATATACACTTGATCTGGCAGTATTATTAGTTGATATGATAGCTACAGAGAAATATGGATATTATCATGCAACTAATGAGGGTGGCTATATTTCGTGGTATGATTTTGCGTGTGAAATATACAGACAGGCCGGAATGGATATTAAGGTTATTCCGGTATCCACAGAAGAATATGGCCTTTCAAAGGCGGCAAGGCCATTTAATTCAAGATTAGATAAATCAAAGCTTAAAGAGGCAGGATTTACACCGCTTCCAACCTGGCAGAATGCTGTGGAAAGGTATATTAAATATTTAAAAGAACAGGAACAGGCTACAGGTAACGAATAGAAATGATTATAATGTCAGGGTCAGAACCCAACAACTTTAATGTTTCGTTATTGTGTATCCGTATTTACTAATTAAGAAGAAAGGTAAACGTATGAAGGAGAAGGCGGTTGGATTATGGAACAGGATTGCTACTAAAGAGAATAAGCAGATTGCGAAAAATGTTCTTTTGATTTTGCTTGTATCAAGACTATTTTATATATTTATTGGCTGTGTTACCAATTCAGCATTTGGCAATAATATTACATTTGCTAAGATGTTTCTTGGTGGCGATGCAGATTGGTATATTAAGATTGCTGAAAAAGGATATAGTCTTTCTGGAAGCATAAAGCCGGGAGATGGACAGGCTAACTGGGCATTCTTTCCTTTATTTCCAGTATCAATAAGATTGTTTAAATACATATTTTTCTTCCTTAATTATGCACAGGCAGGAATATTTCTCAGCTTAATATATGTGTATATAATGGGGATATTTCTTGTTAAGACAGTAAGGCTTTATAAGCCTGACAGATTAGGATATTTTGCAGTGGTTCTTGTCTATATGGGACCATACTCATTCTATCTTCATTGTGTATATTCAGAAACATTATTTATGATGCTTATTGCAGTGTTCTTTTACTATCTAAAAAAAGAAAAGGGCAATATTAATAATTACTGGATTTCAGCAGCTGCGGCTATGCTTGCAAGCTGTACAAGAATAGTTGGTGTTATACTTGTATTCCCGCTCGTATTGCAGATGTACCTTGATTTATATGAGGGCAGGATAACATTTGGAAAGCTTGGCAGTTTTATAGTACATATGTTTAAAAATCCAGTTAAGATATTGCAGGTATTCTTATGTCCAGCAGGCATATTTGTTAATATGATGCATCTGTATTATGTGACAGGAGATGCGTGGGCGTTCAGAAATGTGCAGGCAGCATGGAGAGAAGATGGTGCTGGCTGGATAGGTAATATGATATGGGATTTCTTTAATAATATATATGCAGAAAGATACTGGATTCCGCTGGTTATGATACTGGCAATAATCGTGTATGTATATATGCTTAAATGTAGATATTATTCAGAAGTTCTATTTGCTGTCATAACACTTATAATTCCTTTTACGGGCGGAGTTATGTCAATGTGCAGATTTATAGCTGGAAGTTATGTTGTATACATTGGTTTATATGATTATTTTGCAGATAAGAAAGACTTAAAGTGGCTGGCGGTATTTCTTGCAGTAGTTATGGAAGCATTTCTTATATGGTTATGGTTTACAGCAGGTGTCAACGCATTTACGGCGTAGAAAAGGAGAGTTGGGATGAATAATAAGAAAAAATGTATTAATATAATTGCATATATTATTGTTGTGATTCTTGCAGTGTTCTATCTTGCAACGCTTGTGCTTGGCAGTAAGCTTGATGTATCAGATGAATATAAGCTTTACTATGTGGATGGTGAATTGTCTAAGTGGCCGGGTGAAAATGGTCTTGACTATTACTTTGGTAATACAGAGATATATGATATATCAAAGCTTGAAGAATATAAAAAGTTATTAGAAGAACAGAAGCTTTATGGCGATATTATAACAGATGATGAAGAAGAGGCTGATGAGGTTAATGAGGATAGTGTGGAGTCTAACAGAGATTCTGCCATTGATAAATATTTCCAAAAAATGTTAGCAGCAGAGAATAATTATGTATCAGAAGATGCTGATGATAATTCTACAGCTGATAAAGATGAGGATAAGACAATAGCTTCTGCATTGAACATTCCTTACAGATACACAAAGGGTTTCTATTCACTTCATACAGGGATATATACTAATAAAGGTAATGAGGCAGCACTTTATTACAGATTTGTAACAAGAGTTGAGAAAGACATTGTGCTTGAAGTGTATGGTGCAAGCTATAATACAGATACTAAAGTATATGCTAATGATGAATATATTGGAACTATAACTGCATATAATGAAACAGAGGGAGCGGTTAAGTACCATAAGAATGAATATGGTGACAGGGAAAGAGAAGATAAGGTGAATGATAACCTTAATACTTTAAAGATACCAGCAGATATTGTAGGAAATGATGGTATTGTAAAGATATCTTTCGTGCCAGAAGAAACTGTTAATATATATGATTACACATCAGCTATTAGCAATGATAACTTTAAGAAATATAAGGGATTTCGTATTACTTCGGTTAATATGTTTTATTAATTAATAAATATTGTAAAAAACACTTGCCAAGATAAGATATATATGATAAAATGCAGAAAGTTTCCTGAGTTAGCAGACTGACTTAGGAATTATGGGTGGATTCCCGAGTGGCCAAAGGGGACAGACTGTAAATCTGCTGGCACTGCCTTCGAAGGTTCGAATCCTTCTCCGCCCATTCTACATAATACTGGCTTGCAGGCAGTAAAGTGCAACTTAGGCTGCACCAAGTTTGGATTATGTATTAAGATATACCAAAGAGCCGGTGTGGCGGAACTGGCAGACGCACAGGACTTAAAATCCTGCGGGACTTATACTCCCATACGGGTTCGATTCCCGTTGCCGGCATAGGACTTCCTACAAATGAGTAGGAAGTCTTTTTTGTGTAATAGGAATTCTTTATTACACAAAAGGCACTATGTGCCGATGATGCACACCCACACTAATCTGTAGTTAGACGCAGATGGCCGTGCATGGTGTTGGAATGTGCTTTGCACATTTTTGTATTAATAATCAATTTGTTGTTTAGAAATGAGGGTGCAATGGTAGAATTAGATGGAATGTTATCCATAGTAATGCCAGCATACAATGAGGAAAAATTAATATATCAAAGCATAATGAAGACACTTGATATAGTATCAGGCTTTGTCAGGGAAATTGAACTTATAGCTGTTAATGACGGAAGTAAGGATAATACCAAGGCGGAGATATTAAGAGCGGTAAGAAAAGACAAAAGAGTAAGGCTTGTCACTTCTGATAAGAACAGAGGTAAAGGTAATGCCATAATATCGGGCGTGTCGCAGGCTGAAGGAAAGTATATTGCATTTGTTGATGCAGATCTGGAACTTAATCCGGCACAGCTTGAGGGTTATCTTAAGAAAATGCTTGATGATAACGCAGATGTTGTTATCGGGTGTAAATTTCATAAGGGGTCAAAGCTTAAATATCCATTTAAAAGAAAAGTAATAAGTATGTGTTACTATATAATGCTTATAATATTATTTCATCTTAATGTAAAGGATACGCAGACAGGACTTAAGGTGTTTAAGGCAGAAGCTATTAAACCGGTAGGACATCTTATAAGAACATCAGGTTTTGCATATGATATAGAACTGCTTGTAGCGGTGCATAGAAGGGGTTTCAAAATAGCAGAAATGCCAGTTGAGGTTGTATTTGTAAGGGATAAAGGCGTTAACAGAATTGGAATAAAAGACTGTGTAAGAGCATTCGCTGATACCTGGGCAATATTTGCAAGAGTGTATTTTAAGCATTATTATGATTAATAGTCAGTATAATATTACAATAAATAAATTCAGGCATTTATGTGTGAATTGGTGGACTTAAGAAAAGAGGAATACAGTTGAATAAGTTTAAAGAATTATTAGAAAAAGCAGGAGATTTGCAATTTATAAAAAAAGCAAAAGATTACATTGCACTTCATAAGATAGCGGCAGTAACAACGGCAACAACTGCTGCGGCAGGAGAGAATATAAAGAGTGGTCGGTAATGGTCAGACAGGGAAATTACAATTAAATAAACTATAAGTATGCTTTAATAATTTCTGCATAAAATAATTCTGACAGATAAAATGTTACATTTTTTGGTGAATGGAGGAATTATGACAGGAAATATTAAAGTGAATTGGAAAAGGCTGATTTTAGCGATGGTGATAAGTATAGGAGCAGGAGTAATATCGTGGCTTCTTACAGGTAATTCAATGGAAATCTACAGAGATTTGAATAAACCTGTACTATCACCTCCTGGTCAGCTTTTTCCTATTGTATGGACAATTCTTTTTATACTTATGGGACTGGCATCTTATATTGTATGTGAGACAAGGGATGATGACAGAACAGAAGCACTGATATTATATGGAGTACAGCTTGTAATCAATATAGGCTGGTCAGTTATATTCTTCAACTTTGGTGCTTTCTGGCTGGCGTTTGTATGGCTTATGATATTGTGGATTTTAATAATATTTACAATATGGAGATTTTTTAATGTTAATACAGTGGCAGCGTGGCTTATGGTTCCATATCTTTTATGGGTAACCTTTGCAGCATATCTTAATATTGCGGTTGCGATTATGAACTAATCAGATGCTTTTGGTATTAGGTGTTAATTAATGTAGTCATTGCGTAATTTTAATGTAATAATTTCGCAATAAATTCAAAAATAGTTAACATATTGTTAACAATTTAAAGCTGTATAAGTGGTATAATTACAAAAATCTGCACAGTAGTAAGCATTAATGGAAAGAATTACCGGATTGTAAGAGTAGTGCAGATAATAGATGAAATATACAAAAAGTACAGTTTTACTGTATTTATTCGTTGGAAATGAGGAACGGAATGAAAAAGGCATGGCCACACATAAAATGTGTATTATTTATCGTTGTTCTGGCAGTGGTTATACTTGTGTGCGATTATCTGTTTGCTGAGAGCGGATATATACGTTTTGTGTTAAATGATGTGAACAGTTCAAATGAGAGCTACGACACAATAGTGCTTGGAGCTTCACATACAAGATGTAGTATAGATACAGAATATCTTGATAAATATATGAATGTTAATTCGTTTAATATGGGAATACCAGGAGAGACGGTTGATGATTTCTATTATGTATTGAAATCAGTTGTCGATTCAGGTAATAATGTTAAACAGGTAATTGTGGATGTAGACTATTACTATTGGATGAATGGGCAGTCCCAGAATCATTTTTCCAAGTCATTTATATACCAGCAGATGAAAGATACTTGGGTTAAGGCAGAATATCTGTGGAATAACAGGGCTGAACTTGATATAAGAAATGTATTTTCAAGAAGGCTGACCTGGAAATGCACGATAAAGAAGGCAAAGACTAATATTGCACTTAAAAAGACAAAAGAATATAAGAATTATGATATGTCAGCAGGACTTGATACAGATGGATATTTTGCAACCGCAGGTGGTCCATATCTTGGAAAAGGATTCTGCTACAGATATAGAATTAATGAAGTACCAGGTAATCCATCATATGTTAATACAATGAAAGGAAATGCTGCTAAAAGCCTTGATAAAACAGTTATATCACAGTTTGAGCGTTTTCTTGATTATTGTAATGATAATGATATAAAGGTTGTATGTGTGTCAACACCTATAACACCAGATGCATTTAAGGAAGCACAGGTGGACAGGGCGTCCGAAAAGCTTAAAGAATTATTTGATAGCTACAATATTAAATATTATGATTTTAATAAGACGCTTATGTCTGTGCTTCCAAGAGATGATTCGGGTTATGTGGATACAGAAGGACATATGTATGGAGAACTTGCTGTTAAATATTCAGATGTATTAGCAAAAGTACTTGCAGATGATGCAGAGGGAAATGTTAATGAGGAAGAATATTTCTACAAGTCATATGAAGATATGTATGAGACAATGAAAGACGATTATGAGGCGGCTACAGGACTTGAGTGGAAGTCTTATTAACTGCCATATATATTATATGAAAATACATAGGAATGGAGAAAGATATGTCATTTACGACTTTTGAGTTCTTTCTGTTTATAGCAGCGGCAGTTATTATATATTATGTGATACCTAAAAAGCTGCAATGGATATGGCTTCTTATAATAAGTTATGTATATTATGCTTCTTATGATATCTCGACAGTGTGGATGTTATTACTGACAACATATGTTACATACAGGGGCGGAATTCTTCTGGACAGATTGAATGAGCAGAAACCGCAGGACGGAATAAGCAGGGAAGAAAAGAAAGATTTCAAGAAAAATATTGTCCGTAAAAAGAAAAAAATAGTACTGGCTATGGTACTTATAGCGTTTGGAATGCTTGGGATTATGAAGTATACCAATTTTATGCTTGGAAATATAGATGCAGTTTTAAGACTTTTTGGAAGTGGAAAGCAGATAGGAGTTCTTAATCTGACACTGCCGCTTGGCATATCGTTTTATACATTCCAGTCAATAAGTTATGTTGTTGATGTATACAGAGGCAAGCATAAGGCTCAGGGCAATTTCTTTAAGCACGCATTATTTGTTTCATTTTTTCCGCAGCTTTTACAAGGTCCGATTGGAAGATATGAAAGACTTGGAAGCCAGTTGTATGAAGGACACAGCTACAATTTAAAAGAATTGCAGTTCGGTGTCCAGAGAATACTATGGGGCTTTTTTAAGAAAATGGTACTTGCTGACAGGGTAAATGCGGCAGTCCTTCTCATATTCCATAATTACTGGAATTACGGCGGATGGTACAATGTGTTAGGAGTGCTTCTTTATAGCATACAGCTTTATGCAGATTTCTCCGGTGGAATTGATATTGTCATAGGAATTGCACAGATGTTTGGAATTACGATGGATGAGAATTTCAGACAGCCATATTTCTCACGCTCAATAAGTGAGTTCTGGAGAAGATGGCACATAACGCTTGGTACATGGATGAAGGACTACATATTCTATCCATTTTCTTTATCTAAGAGTATGGCTAAATTCGGCAAGTGGAGCAAGAAGAAATTTGGTAACAATGTTGGAAAGCTCCTTCCTGTAGGACTTGCCGACATTTTGGTGTTCTTTGTTGTAGGTGTATGGCATGGAGCAGCGTGGAAGTACATAATGTATGGTATATATAATGGCGTAATCGTTGCAGGAAGTGGAATGTTAGCACCTGTATATGCAAAGATACAGGAAAAGCTTCATATCAATCCTAAGAAATGGTGGTATCAGGGCTTCTGCATTATAAGGACATTTATTCTTGTCAATATAGGCTTTTATTTTGATATGGCAAATGATTTAAGAGCTGCTAATGCTATGTTGGTACAGACAGTTACAAAGGCACATATATCACAGCTTTCAATGGCGGCTGTTAAAGCTGTAGGGCTTACAAGTCAGGATTTGCTAATTGTTATAGCAGGCTGTATTATTATATTTGTTGTCAGTCTGTTAAAAGAAAAGGGGATTAACATAAGAGAAACAATAGCATCATATAATATTGTAATAAGATGGATTATATATATAGGATTTATAATGTTTATACTTATATATGGAAGTACAAGCACAACATCAGATTTTATATATGCTAATTTTTAATAATTACAGTAAATGAGTGGCGAAAATCAGGTTATAGCCGCTTATTTGCTGTTTTTTTGTTGTAGTGACAATTATTGTGGGAGGTGGTATAATAATATGTGAATGCCTAAGTGGAGCATTTTCACATTTATTCTGTTCATAACGGAGTAGATAGTGAAGGCACACATAAAGTGTTCTTATTTTAAGGTTTGGTACGTTAGTAAGAATATTATATCAGGAGATGAATATGAGTAATAAAGATGACGGGCTTTCACAGTTAGTACAGGATGTGATTGACGGAAAAGCTGAGAAAAAGGAACTATGCAATAAGATTTACAAAGAGGTATACGCTTTAGCATACCCTGTATATCAGAACGAAGAAAAGAGTATGACCCAGGCAAAGAAGGCACTTATTGAGATATGTAAGAGAATAGGTGATTTTAACCTTGAAAGAAATATTCATAAGCAGGTTGCAACAATTGCATCTGCGTTCTTCTTTACAAGTGTGGTAAGTGAGAATGCAGAAGAATTAAGGAATAATGCACCAACAGGAGAATATGAATATACTCATATTAAGGATGATGAAGAATTCGTTACATATATGAAGCAGAAGGCAATAGCCTTCAGAAGCCCTAAGTCATTTGACCAGCAGGAGGAGAGCTTTAGAAATTTATCAGAGATAGAAATGTCGCTTACAGAATTATACGCTTATGAGATGCTTTCTGTTGATGCGATTGAGAGCGTAACCGATGTTGACAGTTCTTATATAAGCGGCTGGTTAGCAGGCATAAGAAGTTATGTATTAGGTTATGAAACGGCTGGTAATGCCGATAATAATGATATGGCAGCAGTCGCTGATAATGATTACAATTCATTAGATGAAAGTGATTATTCTGATGAAGAGTATGATGACAGTGATTATGGTTATGATGAGAATAATAATAATGATGATTATAGAGAAAGAGAAGCTGTAAGTTCTGTATACAGAAAAACAGGAAAAAGATTAAAGGAAAATGCTGTTACATTATTCATTAAAAGACTTTTTCCAGCACTCACACTTCCGGCAAGAATGATGGTTTCATGGATTGCAGGTGGTGTAATAGTTATTATTCTTATTATTATTCTTGTTGTATCAGTTAAGGCTGGCAAGAGCAATAAGAAGAGTGCTTCTTATGAATACCAGAATATGCAGTATACAACAGAACAGGCTGCAACGAAGAATAATAAGAAGAATGAGGCGGCAACAGCTTCAACTGAGGCAGGCACAGAAGAACAGACTACACAGAAGCAGACTGAGAATGTAACACAAAGTACTACTGGCAGCAGTTCTAATAATACAACCAATAGGACAACAGCTAATACATCTGATGATGATAGCATCACAGGAAATACTAGTTCAGATAATAGTGGAAGCACAGACAATGATACCAATGGAAGTGGTGACACAGGAAGTACAGATAACGGAGCAAGCGGAAGCGGCACTACAGGCGGAAGCACAGATAACGGAACAGGTGGAAGTGGTGACACAGGAAGTACGGATAACGGAACAAGCGGAAGCGGTACTACAGGCGGAAGCACAGATAACGGAACAAGTGGAAGCGGTACTACAGGCGGAAGCACAGACAGCGGAACAAGCGGAAGCGGCACTACAGGCGGAAGCACAGACAGCGGAGCAAGCGGAAGCGGTACTACAGGCGGAAGCACAGACAGCGGAGCAAGTGGAAGCGGCACTACAGGCGGAAGCACAGACAGCGGAGCAAGCGGAAGCGGCACTACAGGCGGAAGCACAGACAGCGGAGCAAGCGGAAGCACTACTACAGGTGGAAGCACAGATAACGGAGCAAGTGGAAGCAGCACAGGAAGCGGCAGTTCAATCAGTTCAGGTTCATCAGACACAGTTAAATCAGCAGCTTCTGGTGTATCAGCTAATTAAAATGATGGGCAAAAATAACAATTATGGAGGAACATTTGCATGAAGTGTGTAATTCTTGCAGGTGGAAGTGGCGATAGTTTATGGCCATTGTCCAGAAAAAATTATCCTAAACAGTTTATGAAATTTAAGGAAGGCCGTTCACTTTTACAGGAAACGGTTGTCAGAAATCTGCCTTATTGTGATGAATTTATTATAGTAACTAATGAGGCATATAAGAATATTGTAAACGGACAGATGAAGGCGTTCCAGAGCCTGAAATACAGAGTTATTCTTGAGGGCACAGCTAAGGGTACAGCAGCGGCAATTATGCTTGGAACAATGTTTGCCAATCCAACTGAATTTGTATTAGTTGTTAATTCAGACAATTTTATTGATGGTGATGGATACAAGGATGCCATCATAGGAGCTAAAGAGATAGCAAAGAAAGGCGTAATTGCGGCAGTTGGAGTTAAGCCTGAATATCAGGCGAAGAATCTTGGATATATCAAGAGAGATGGAAATGATGTAATTAAGATATTATCAAATGTTGATTTTGATGATGCAACATCTGAGATTGCAGACTGCTATTCATATGAGGAGGGGTATCTATGGAATAGTGGAATACTTGTGTTCAGGGCAGGTGATATGGTTAATATCACAAGAAAGAAATGTCCGGAATTGTATACAGCCTGCCGTACAGCTAAGAGAAAAGTTCCAGCTATAAGAAGGGCTATACGTTTCTCAGAAAATGTAATGAAGGACATAGTTACAGGAAGCATAGAAACACTTGTTCTTGAACACTGTGACAATCTCAAAGTAGTAGAGGCTGACATTTTATGGAAAGATATCGATAATGTATGTGATATTGAAATGCACCATAGTGATGATAAGCCTGACAATATAATTAAGAATGACTGTAGTAATATATCAGTAATTAACAACGCGCAAAGACAGCTTGTAGTTGCTAATGACTTAAGAGATATGGTAGTTGTCAATACAGAAGATGCTGTATACATTTCATCAAAGAAATCTGCTGATAATATCAAAGAGATTATTAAAGACAATCTTGACCAATATGAAACATACTTTGATTATAATCGTATCTCCTATAGGGAATGGGGTATACACGAGCTTCTTAATTATTCTAATGGTTATAAGGTTAAGAAGGTTACAGTATTTCCAGGAATGATGATGAATCTTCACCAGCATGAATTAAGGGCAGAATACTGGTCAGTTGTTGAAGGTACAGCTACTATTACAATAGGTACAGAAACTAAAGATTACCATAAGTATGAGAGCGTATTCGTGCCAATCGGTGTTAAGCATAAGGTTGCTAACAAGACAGACTCTAATGTTGTCATTATAGAGGTTGGAATTGGTGATTCAATCCTTGATAATGATATGGTTAAGATATATGGACAGGATTCATCAGATAATGGCGGCAATTATGTAAGAAAAGATAATTGTCCGATTGTCAAGCTTGACCCGGCATTTAAGGATAACCTCTGGGGCGGTACTAAGATAAGAGATGTATATGGCAAGAAATGTGATTATGATGTCATAGGAGAAAGCTGGGAGCTTTCTGCACACCCAGACGGACAGAGCCGTATTGCAGAAGGATATTATAAGGGTATGCTCTTTAATGATTATCTTTCAATAATTGGCAAGGAAGCATTAGGCTGGAAATGTCAGGCACAGGACAGATTCCCAGTACTTATAAAGTTTATTGATGCCAAGCAGGCATTATCAATACAGATACATCCGGATGATGAGTATGCACTGGAGAACGAGAATGAATATGGAAAGAACGAAATGTGGTATGTGCTTGATGCAGAACCTGGTGCATATCTGTATTGCGGACTTTCAAGAGCTTCTTCTAAAGAAGAGATAGAAGAACGTATAAAGAACAATACAATAACAGAAATTCTTAACAAGATAGAGGTTAAAAAGGGTGATGTTGTTATGGTAAAGGCTGGCACCATCCACGCGATAGGTGCAGGTATATTTATATGTGAAATACAGCAGAATTCTAACTGCACATACCGTATGTATGATTATGACAGACGTGACAAATTCGGTAATCCGCGTGAGCTTCACATTGCCAAGTCATTAGATGTCGTTAATCCGGTTAAGTATGAGAAGGATAACAAATGTAATGTTATGCTTGCACATAATGAGCATTATATGTCAAAGCGACTTGTACAGTGCAAGTATTTTGAAGTTATCAAGTATGAAATAGAAGATGAAGCTAAGATACCAGTTGATGAAGCTTCATTCCTGTCAGTAATTGTAATTGACGGTGAAGGAACAATTATGACAGATGACAATGACAAGGAACTTAAGTTTAAGGCTGGAGAAAGCTTCTTTATTAATGCGGGCAAGAGAAATGTCGTTGTAAAGGGCAGATCAACCTGCATAATTACGCATGTATAATCAGACGGGAACGGAGGATTTGAATGAATAACAGTTCTGATAAAAAGGGAAGAAAGATAGCTTCATATATTATTCCCGGAATTATAACACTACTTGTTATGGTATTTGTTCTTATTGTAAAGGGAATATGGCCCTTTGGAAGTAACAGAATAGATTTATTTGATAATATGCAGCAGGTTGCTCCGCTGTATGCACATTTATGGGACGCTATGCACGGTAATGCAAGTGTGTGGTTTGACTGGTATACAGGACTTGGAACTAATGTGAGTATGAGTATATCAGCGTTCTCAATGTTCAGCCCATTTAACCTGCTTTTATATCTATGTCCAAGAGATTATATATTGGAATTCATATCAATTCTTACACTTGTTAAGATGTTTGTTATGTCAGTTACAATGTATGCATTTCTTAATAGAAGATATAAGAAATTAACATATAAGACTAAAGTTATATTTGCACTTGCATACACATTTTGTGGCTATGTGCTTTTATACGCTTCATGTTTTACACCTTGGATGGATATAGTTGCTTTATTTCCACTTCTTATGATGTCTTTAGATGTTATGGAAAAGACAGGAAAGAAGTTTTTCTATATTCTTATGCTGGCATTGTTATTTGTTATTAACTATTATATCAGTGCAATGTCAGTTGTATACATACTCCTTGCCGGTGGAATGTATATTATATTCAGATGTGACAAAGAAGAGAGAAGAAAATGTGCGTGGAACTTAGGGATAGGTACATTTACGGGAATTGGACTTTCAGCCTTTGTGCTTCTTCCGGTATTCTCGCAGCTTTCACAGTCACAGAGAACCGGTAACTCATTAAGCCTTGTACAGCAGTATATGTCATGGATTTCTAATCCGACATTCAGAAGCTTCAGTCTTGGCGAATTTGAAAGAATAATGATGTTCTATGGTATGGGAATATTCCTTGTGCTTATATTTACAGGTATACATAGAAGCAGAAAGTTACCACATTATAAGACAGATATAACTTTAAGAAAGCGTAACTGGTATGCAGTATCACTTTTTGCAATAATGGTTATTCAGGCAGTTGCAGAGGGTACTAACATTATGTGGCATTTTGGTTCATATAATGGATATACATTACGAAACGGATTTATTATAGCATTTACATTCATATGTCTTGCAGCAATGTATGCAGATACTATAGTTGCAGATAGCAAAGAAGATAAAAAGAAGAATATAATATTAAGTGCAGTGTGTGTGGTAGTATGCGTTGCATTTGCACTTGGATATAAGTATATTCCAGTTAATTCCTACGAGAGGGCATTTGCATTTTTTATAGCAGTATTCGCAATTATGCTTGTTGTGCATATAATTAATGTAATAGTTAGAAAAGACGGATATGGAATTAACAGTATTATAAGATTAATGGCTGTTGAGATAATTATAGGTGCCATCGCTATGACAGGTCCACCTAAGTTCTATACTTATACGCCATATCAGTATGGAGATTATGTACAGCTTGCAGTGGAAGCGGCTAATAATCTTGAAATAGCCTCATCACCGGTAGACAGAATAACTAATCCGGATTTAAGCCTTAATGCCAACTACCCTCTTGTTATGAAGAGAGGTGCAATGTCAAGCTTTACGGCAGCTCTTCAGAAGGACAGCCAGAAGCAGACAGTAAGATGGGGACATTCAAAGTATTTCCTCTGGATGCTTGATTCAGGTAATACGGTATTCAGCGATGCTCTTATACACATTACGGAGGCTGTTAATGTCAACAGATTAGACAGTTCATTGTATACACTTAAGAAGGTTGGAACTGATGGCTGTCAGTATAAGCTTTATACAGCTAATTACCAGCTGCCATTTGCAATGGTTACTGACTCATCTGTAAAAAATGTAGATTTTAATAAAGATTTTACTAAGAATGAAGCAACAATGTCTGTAGAGTCAGAAGATTATAATGATAATAACTGCTCAAAGGACTGGATATATATGCACAATATTATGTATAGTGCATTAAGCCATGATTCAAGTGGTATTGTTACGGAATATGGTACTCTGACAGATACTAAAGAGATTACTGTAAATAATAATCATGTTGCAGAAGATAATATAGCTTCTGATAATCTGGAAGATTACAGAACAACACAGAATAAGCATATCATACAGACTTATAAGGATTCTGTAACAGGAACAAAGGCTGTATATATGAGTGTTACTGACCGTAATATAGGCGACTCGGATGCCAATGTATCTAATCTTTTCAGAAGTGTAAAGATAACTGTTAATGGTAAAGAGATTGCAATACCGACAATAGGGAATGTAAAAAATAAGTATTACACAACGGATTATAATAACGGACTTATATATCTTGGAACATTTTATGATGAAGATATTGAGGTTCAGGTAGAATATACAAGACCATATGATTCAGCAGGTAATGCAATCACGGATAAGTCGATTGTCACAATCGCAGGAATTGACCTTAATAAAATGCAGTCACTGTGCGATAAATACGCTGATAAGCAGAGTGATGTAACATATACTAATAACTCAGTTACTATAAAGGTTGACGGAAGCGGTAATGATAATTATGCAATAATTCCAATCATTAAGAGTGATAACTGGACAGTTACAGTTAATGGAGTAAAGTGTGATACAGACGAGATTGCTGGAATATTTACAGGAGTTAATATTAATGATGGAAGTAATGAGATTGTATTTACATTTAAACCATCAGGAAGAAACGCAGGAATAATTATATCTTTGATTATTCTTATTGTTATGATAGTTCTTATGGTTATTGACCATAAGAGAGGGATAAATGTTCCTCAGTGGTTAGGAATGTGTGCAAGTGGTGTATATCTTGCAATAATTGCAGTGCTTGCAGTTGTTATGTTTGCAATTCCACTTGTTGCCAGCGTGATTGCGAATATACAGTATATATTGTAATAACAGATATTGGGGTTGTGAATGTTTAAAGCAGTAGCAGGATACTATAAAGATAATGAACGGTTAAGGCTTTTGGTGAAGATAATAGCAGTATGGCTTATTTCAAGGGCAGTTATGCTTCTAATGGTTCCGGTGATGAATCTTATTGCTGATGAGCCGCACCAATGGCTGTATTATATGAATCCGTGGGATGCAGAGTGGTATAAAGGGATTGTGGAGAATGGTTACCAGCCTCCTAAGTCATCAGGTATGGCAAGCTGGGCTTTTTTCCCGCTATACCCTCTTGTGTGTATGGCAGTAAGACTTGTCACAATGGGAAGTATAGATACATATGCCGTTGGAATGACAGTTTCCAACATATGTATAATTATAGCAGTGTATTATGCGGTTAAGTATGCAGATATAGAGCTTGATATGAAGAAATATAATAAAAAGACAGTTGAGGATATTATTATATTTCTTATGCTTGCAGGACCATTTGCCGTGTACTATGGTGCTATGTATACAGAAGCACTATTCATATTGTGTGTTATACTGTGCTTCTATAACTCTGCCAGACATAATTATATGGCGGCAGGAATAGCGGCGGCGATGGCAAGTGCAACACGAATTGTTGGCTGTATGCTTGTGTTTGTGCTTATAACATATATGTTTATGGAGACCTGTGCAGAGTGCAGGGCTAAGCATAATTCAGAAATGAAAGATAATAAAGAAGCTGGTATAATAGATAAGTGTATGCTTACAGAAGAAGCTGGTATTCTGATAGCTGGAAATATAAGCTTAGCCAGTGTTATAAGAACTTTTATTAAAAATGTCATAAAAGAACCAAAGAAGCTTGTGGCTATTATGATAAGCCCTCTTGGCATATTCATATATATGAATTATCTGAGATACTTTTGTGGTGATTCGTGGGCATTTTACCACGTCCAGAGAGCGTGGAGGACACAGAAAATGTTTCCGGTAATCGGAGTGTTGTTTAAGTCGTGTACAGGGCAGCTCTCAGCGGCATCAGGAGTTAAGACACTCAATGGAATAATACTTGGCTGGCTCTGCGTTATAACACTTATGCTTTATGCAGCGATGATAAGAAAGAAGCATTATGCACTTGGAATATTTGGAATAATAGTACTTCTTATTCCGCTTACATCAAGCGTTATGAGTACATTGAGATTTATAATGGGTTCATTTGTAATATATATAGGAGTGGCAGAGATAATCGCAGGCTGTAACAGGTATGTACGGTATGGAATAATTACGTTGTTGTCTATAGTTGAGATTGTTGTAATATCGGCATGGTACTTCTGGGATGGTCTGCTTATGTGAAAAGACTTGCTATCTTTATATATTGGTATTATAATTAACACGCTTTTTAAATTACAATTATATATACTGGAGTTAATCTGGTATAAGAATATTAAAAGGAGAAAATATATGTTATCAGTAGTTGTACCTACATTTAATGAGGGAAAGAATATTAGAAATCTGGTGACACAGATAGATGATGCACTTAAGGGAATTGATTATGAAATATTATTCGTAGATGATAGTAAAGATAATACACCTGATGTAATCAGGGAAGTAGCTAAGGATTTTCCACAGATAAGACTTGAACACAGAACAGGTGAAACAGGTCTTGCAACAGCAGTTCTTAAGGGATTTGAACTTGCCAAGGGTGAGTATATGGCTTGTATGGATGCTGATTTACAGCACCCACCAATTGTACTTAAATATATGTATAAGGCTATGGAAAGCGGTGCTGATTTCTGTATACCAAGCCGTCTTATACCTGGTGGAGATGACGGTGGACTTAACTGGTACAGAAAGTTCGTATCTGGTACAGCAAGAAAGATAGGACAGTGGATGCTTCCTTGTCTTAGAAAGATATCTGACCCAACAAGTGGTCTTTTTATGTTCAGACGTGAAGTGATTGAAGGAGCAGATCTTCAGCCAATAGGCTGGAAGATTATGGTCGAAGTTCTTGCAATGGGTTCATATAAGAAGGTAGTTGAAATCCCATATAAGTTCCAGCAGAGAACAGAGGGCGAATCTAAGCTTTCAGGTAAGGTTACAATGGAATATTTAAAGCAGCTTAAGGATCTTAGAAAGAGATACAACAAGGCTAATAAATATGAAGTAGAAATCTGGTCAACAGAAAAGATGATGGCAGAATAAGCTTTTGTAACTGGAAGGAGTAATAATGGGTAAGTATTTTGGTACAGATGGATTTCGTGGTGAAGCTAATGTAAACCTTACGGTTGATCACGCATTTAAAGTAGGAAGATTTCTTGGCTGGTATTATGGCAGGGATAAAGAGGATGGCAAGGCTAAGATTGTAATAGGCAAGGATACAAGAAGAAGCAGCTATATGTTTGAGTATTCATTAGTTGCAGGTCTTACAGCCTCAGGAGCTGATGTTTATCTTTTGCACGTTACAACAACACCAAGCGTATCTTATATAGCAAGAACAGAAGATTTTGACTGCGGAATTATGATATCTGCAAGCCACAATCCATTTTATGATAACGGAATAAAACTCATCAACAGCAAGGGTGAGAAGATGAGAGAAGATGTCATAAGTGAGATTGAGAAGTATCTTGATGGCGAACCGGAGAACATACCTTATGCCACTAAAGAAAATATAGGCTGTACAGTAGACCATACTGCTGGACGTAACAGGTATATGGGTTATCTTATGAGCCTTGCAATATATTCATTTAAGGGTATGAGAATAGGTCTTGATGCGGCTAACGGAAGTGCCTGGACACTTGCAAAAGCAGTATTTGACGCACTTGGGGCTAAGACTTATGTGATTAATGCCAGTCCAGATGGTACTAATATTAATACTAACTGTGGTTCTACACATATAGAAGGCTTACAGGATCTTGTTAAGAGGGAACATCTTGATGCAGGCTTTGCATTTGACGGCGATGCCGACAGATGTCTTTGTGTAGATGAGAATGGCAATGTTATAACAGGAGACCATATATTATATATTTATGGATGTTATATGAAAGAAAGAGGAAAGCTTATAGACAATACAGTTGTTACAACAGTAATGTCTAATTTCGGACTTTACAAGGCATTTGATGCGGCTGGAATAGACTATGCCAAGACTAAAGTTGGCGATAAGTATGTATATGAATGTATGGTTAATAACGGATATCGTCTTGGAGGTGAGCAGTCAGGACACATCATATTCAGCAAATATGCAACTACAGGTGATGGCATAATAACAGCACTTAAGATGATGGAGGTTATGATAGCCAAGAAGATGACGCTTTCACAGCTTGCAGCTCCACTTCAGATATATCCACAGGTGCTTAAGAATATCCGTGTATATGACAAGACAGCAGCACAGGACGATACAGATGTTAAGGCGGCAGTTGACAAGGTAGCAGAAAGTCTTGGCAATGATGGACGAATTCTTGTAAGAGAAAGCGGAACAGAGCCGGTTGTAAGAGTTATGGTTGAGGCGGGCACTCACGAAGAATGTGAGAAATATGTTGATGATGTAATAGCAGTAATCAAAGAAAAAGGTTATGCGGTAGAATAAATTAACGACCCTGTTAATAAGATGATAACAAGTCTTATTAACAGGGATTTTTTATGGGAAGTTATCAGCAGTTTAAGTATAAGAAGCATTTTATTAGGAAAAATGTCTTTATGAGAAAGCATATGTTTCTTAACATCACGGTTGTAGTGGCACTTATGCTTGCAATAAGCTTTTGTATGGCGTGTTCAGGTGGTCAGGCAGATAATCACGAGAAGATTGACTATACAGTTGTTGAGAACGAAGATTTACCAATAGAATTAAAGAAGCTAATAGACAATAAGAAGCAGTCCACCTTAAGACTGACTTATACAACAAAGGACTATACCTATATTGTTGCAGGATATGGAACTAAGGAGACGTCTGGATACAGCATAAGAGTAGATGATGTATATGTGAGTGGTAATGCGGTATATGCAGATTTTAAGCTTATAGGACCAGCAGAGGGCGAGCAGGTAAATGAAGTAAGCACAACTCCATATATTGTGTTGAAATATGAAAAACGTGACGAGTCAGTAGTGTTCAAGATGTAGATTATAATATGCAGATGAAATATTATAGATTAAACGATATATAAACACTTTGCAGTCAGATTATTAATAAAAGAGAATAACAGCAGATTAAGTAATATGCTTAGGAAAGAGTGCATATATTGAATAAGAAATGTATATTGGGAGGTCTGTTGTGAATCTTAAACACGAAAATATTCACGAATATGTTATAAAATGTACTAATACAACCCAGATTACTCTTGATGATGATTTTAATGTTATGGATAGCAAACCGGATATTGATTTAATTGTCAAAGAATGGGGAATGGCAGTAGTTAACGGTGTGAGGGTTAATCAGGATAAAGCCCAGATTGACGGAACACTTGTATTTGCGATTATGTATACAGGAAGCAGTGAGAACGATAAAAGATTTATACCGGTAAGAATGGATGGTTCACTTAATTTTCTTGAAAATGTCAATCTGTCGTGTGATGCTACAGGGCTTGATGTAAATTGCAAGGCACAGCTTGAGGATCTGACAATTAAATCCATTAATTCAAGAAAGATAAGTGTAAAGGCAATTGTGGCTTTGACGGTAACATGTGAGGAGATTAAGAATATTTCCATATCAACAGGAATTGAGGACGGTGACTGTAACGCAGAACTTTTGTTAAAGGATTTTGAATATGTGCAGGCTGACGTTAATATGAAAGATAACTTAAGAATTAAGGAAACTGTGTCAGTTCCTAATGGAAAGGCAGATATAGGAAGTCTTGTATGGGACGATGTAGATGTAAGAAATGTCAACACAAGAATGACAGAGGATGGACTAAGTGTAAGCGGTGAGCTGAATGTATTTATTATGTATATTGCTGATGATGAGGCAGGACAGGTGCAATGGTATGAAACAAGCACACCATTTACTGGAATAATAGATGTGAGCGGAGCAAATCCTGATGGAATATCGTATGTTGGTTACAATGTAATAAGTAAAAATGTAGAGGTAAGACCGGATTATGACGGCAATAACAGGGATGTTGCTGTTGAGCTGGTACTTGATATGGATATTAAATCTTATGAGGAGTGCAGTCGCAATGCTATGTGGGATATGTATATTCCGGGCTTTGATGTTGATATTAAGCAGGAAACACAGCAGTTAAAGAAGCTTATTATAAGAAACAATAATAAATGCAGGGTTTCAGGTAATGTCAAGGTAGAAGATTACATTAATCTTATGCAGATAGTCAATGCAACGGCTAATGTACAGATTGACAGTTACGAATGTATTCCTGAGGGAATAGAGATAATGGGTGCTGTGATAGTTAATATATTCTACATAACTTCTGATGATAATTCTCCAATGGGAAGCATTAATTCAGTAATTCCATTCACAACGGTAGTTGAATTAAAGGAATATAATAAGAATCTGATAGAATATACGATAAGACCGTCAATAGAACAGCTTCAGGCATCAATGAACAGCAGTGCACAGATTGAGGTTAAAGCAGTAATCGCATTGGATACGATTTGCTTTGAGCCATTTAATATTAATGTCATTGACGAGTGTGAGTGCAATAAGAGAGAAAATGTTGATTATTCGGCACTCCCTTCAATGGTGGGTTATATATCTGACGGTAAATGCACAGTATGGGATATAGCCAAGAAATATGACACAACAGGGGATTTGATGAGGGAGGAAAACAGCACTATACAAAGACTTGTTGATTCGGATATAATTCCAGCAGGAACAAAGCTTTTACTTGTGAGAAAAGCAATGGTATAATATGACTACTTCGTAGTCACTTAGAAGTTCCTGGCGGAACTTTATATGTGCTGAAAAGCTGCACGAAAATATGGTATAATATGACTACTTCGTAGTCACTTAGAAGTTTCTTCGAAACTTCGGATGCGTGGAAAAGCAACGCAGGACATATGGTATAATGAGCACAAAAGTGCTCATCTTAAAAGTTCCTTGCGGAACTTTGTATGTATTCATAAGGATTGCGTGAATTAGAAATGGAGATTAATATGAAGAATAAAGTACCAATGATTAACATTATCATTATTGCATTATTTAATTATGTATTCCTTGGTACAGAATATATGTATGATAATATGATGTTATATGTTATAAATTCAAATGGAGTAGTAAATGCACAGAATTATATTCTGGGTGTAAGTGTTGCCGGATTTCTTATGTATCCGTTGTTAAAGCGTGTATACAGAAAGAATAATAATATGCTGTTACTGCACATATTTAAAGTATGTGTAGTAATAACTGGCATAATATGTATAGCAGTTATGGGTACACACAGCTCTTATGTCTCAATATTCATAAGCGGTTGTGTATTCTTTGCGATAATGGGAATTGTAGGAAGTGCTGTGCACTATTCACTTGCAGTTAATATAAGCAACTATTCTATGCCGGTATCCTATGCGATAGGAATTGCATATGCACTTGGAGTGCTTATACAGTTTATTGCTAATAATATCGTTAATAATAACTTAGCTGAAAGTATAATGCTGTGCGTGGGGCTTATAGTGCTTGTGTATTACGGCTTTGGAACTTACAGCATGGCTGCTAATAGTGCCAGAGCGGCTGATGGAAGAGCTTCGTATATTGTCTATAAGAATGAGAAAACAGCAGGGATAACGCTTATTATTATAGTTGCACTTATGACTTGTATATTTTCAACACTTGATAATGCCGTAACACTTGTACACGCGGAAGGAAGTGTCGATATTGGACAAACACCAAGAGTTATCCTTGCTGTAAGCGGTCTTGTTGCAGGATATGTGTTTGGAATTAATAAAGGAGCGTTTATTAATATTATTATGTACTGTGTCACACTTCTTTCAGTTATGTGTGTGGCAGTAATAGAACTTGGTGGTCCGTTTATGATAGGACTTGTTGCATTTTATATGTCGGCTGGATTTTTCGTTGTATACTTTACAACAATGTTTATTCAGTTCTCATACAATACAGATATTCCAGAATTATGGGCTGGAATGGGCAGGGCAGTCAATAATGCAGGAGCAGTTATAACAAGCTTTACATCAGTACTGCTTTTATCAAGTGCAAACACAATGATAATAAGCGTTGTCGCACTTGTTTTATTTGCATTAATAAGCGTTGCTATTTATGCTTATTCTACACAGCTTGTAATTAGTGTTAAAGAGCCGGTTAGTACTGAACCTGCTGTAAATTATAAATTAGAAAGATTTGTTCAGGCATATTCACTTACAGAGCGGGAAAAAGAGGTTCTTCAGGTATTAACAGAGTCGGACGGAAATGTATCCGAACTTGCCAGCACGCTGTGTATGTCAAGGTCTGCATTGTACAGGCACATTTCAGCTATCAATGAAAAGACCGATACAAGTTCAAGAATAGGACTTATACAGTTCTACTATTCGTGGAGTGAGAATTAGATTATCAATTAAAGAAAATAAAAAGGCAGGAATATGAGAAACTTTAAGTTATTGCTTAAGAGGTTCTTACTTTCCTGCCTTTGTTATTATAATATTATTCTGTGTTGGTTATGATTTATTCTGTGTCAGTGGATGTCTTCTTGGAAGCAAAATAATCATCGAACTTGTCCATAACAGCACTGTATGTATTCTTGCTTATGTCTGGAAGTTCTTTGCCCCATGATTTGGTTGCAAGCTTAAAGCCTTTTTCTACAGCGGCTTTCATCTTTTGCATCTTTTCTTCATCATCACCAGCAAGAGCCATTGCAAAATCAAAGATTCTTGATGATGTCTGTTTAACTCCCCAATATCCGTCCTCTGAAATATCTTCTTTAGCCTTGGCAATTGTATCAGCATCTGCTGTGAAGTTGCCGCTGGCAAGTACTTTCCACATATCATCAGCAGTTCCGATTGTAATTCCCTGCTTTTCAAACATCTTGCTTACGAGTGACTGTAACTGCTGCATACGATTGTCAGAGTCAGCTTTTAACTGTGCTACTAAAGAAGGATTGGTTGATTTTGATGTAGCAGATGAAACAGTCTGGCCTTTAGAAGATTCATAAGTGGCAGCAGTATCTGAATAATTATTAGCAGAAGCTGTTCCTGATGTCTTGTTGTCTTTATTAGTCTGGCTGGCTGTTGAAGCATAGCCTGTGTAATAAGAATTAACTCCGTTTAATTCCATATTATTCCTCCGTTTCTGTGCATACGCACAATTTGTAATAATTAATAGTTAAATGCTTATAAAAGCAATCTGATAAAACCATCCGTGGCTTTATATATATAATCGGCTGTTTGTAAGGCTTTATTTACATATGTTCTTTATTTTTTCTGTATTTATTAGGTGAAATACCCTTGGTACGCCTGAAAGCATCGCCGAAATAATTACTGTCATTAAAACCACACTCAAATGCAATATCAGTTATTGATTTGTTAGTGTTAAGAAGAAGTTCGCAGGCGTGTTGTATGCGGACATTTATTATATATTCTTTAAAACCAAAGCCGGTAACGCTCTTGAATTTCTTTGAAAGATACGAACGGCTGAGATTGAATTTTTTCGCCACATCTTCAAGTATAAGCCTTTCGCTGTAATGGTTGTAAATGTAAGTTGCAACCTCCTGCATAATTCTGTTATTAACGTCAATCTCTTTTATTACATTTTCTTCATAATTCTTACAACGGGTTATAAAAAGCATAAGCTCGGCGAGTGCAACGCTTACAAAGCCGGGAGATAAAGGATCCTGTCCTTCATTTTCAAAGAGGAGCTTTTCAAGAAGGCTTTCTATATAATCTCTTCGTTTTTCGGGTATTGAGATAACACCTGCCTGCATAACATCAGATACGATATCCGTGCCGACAACATTGTTAAGCCATTCTGTGACGGTTGGCTTAAAGCTTATTACAATTCGCTCGTGCATACCTTTTCCTGTATAATCAGTCTTGTGGATTGTTCCGGCAGGGACGATTACAATATCTCCGTGGTGGAATTTGTATATATTGTGGCTGATAAATGCCGTACATTCACCGCGGGCAAGATAAAAAAGTTCGTGAAAAGGGTGTGAGTGAACCTTTTTAGCTTTAAATGCCGAGCGTTTAATTTTTTTGATTTCAAAATTCTTCTGCATATCCTGTATCATATTAAGCCTCCAGTGTAAAAAAAGTATTTATAAAAATACTTATGTAAGAAATTAGGATACATTTTCTGTAAAGTTAATTAAATAATAGTATTTATAAGTGGAAATCACTGTTTTTTATGCTAATATATTATATAAAAAAGAGAAAAAATGCAATAGATTATTGGGAAAGAAGGGATTAAATATGGCACGACCAATAAGTGCTGGCAAGAGAGATATGATTCTTAACGGGAATCTTATCAGGGCAATTCTTACATTGGCAATACCAGTTATGATTAACAGCTTTATACAGTCAATGTATAATCTTACAGATACGTTCTGGCTTGGAAAGATAGGAACAGCTAATCAGGCAGCTATAACGCTTGTGTCACCATTCCAGAATATTCTTATTAACTTTGGAGCAGGCATAACGACAGCGGGTGCTATTCTTATATCGCAGTACCTTGGTGCGAAAGAAGACAAACAGGCGAACTCTATGGCTAATCATATATGTATAACATCGCTTGGATTTTCGGTTGTATGTGCATTTATATGCTGGCTTGTGTCACCAGGACTTGTAAAATGGCTTGGTGCTGAGGGTGAAATATATAGATATGGACTTACATATATAAGAATTGTAGTGTTAGACCTTCCATTTCTTTTTATGATTAATCTGTTTACTTCGGTCAAGCAGGCACAGGGCGACACAGTAAGACCTCTGCTTCTTAATATACTTGGGGTATCTATCAATCTGATACTTGACCCATTATTCCTTGTTATATTCAACTGGGGAATAGGTGGTGCGGCACTTGCTACACTGCTTGCTAAGATACCGAGTGCGATTATTGGAGTTCTTGTACTTAGGGGAAATAACCAGCTTGTCAGAATTAACTTTAAGAACTTCAAATTTGATAAAAATAAAGTGCTTGCTATATTAAAAATTGGTCTGCCAACTGCAATAGGTGGAAGTACAATGCAGTTCGGATTTCTTCTTATGACTAAAAATGTTAATGCCTATGGTCCGACAGCTACAACAGCTTATGGTATCGGTAATAAGATTAACAGTATTATTACAATGCCGGCAAGTGGAATAGGCTCTGCAATATCTACAATAGTCGGTCAGAATATGGGTGCAGGCAATATTAAAAGAACTGATAAGTCATACCATATTGCACTGAGAATAGGAGCTGTATTCTTATTCATATGTGGAATGATACTTTCAAGAAGATTCATAGCAGAACCAATGGTAAGATTTTTCACATCAGATGAACAGGTAGTGCCTCTTGCGACACAGTTCCTGTCAATTATGGCAATATGCTGCTGGACGAATGCATTTTATAATGTAACGCAGGGGTTATTTCAGGGCTGTGGACATACCATGATAACAATGGCAGTTGATGCGACAAGAATATGGATATTCAGGTTCCTGACATTGTGGGTATGTGCTAATGTGCTTGGAATGGGCGTTGAGAGTGTGTGGTATGCGGTAGTTGTAAGTAATGCCACATCAGCATTGATACTCTACATACTCTATTGGACAGGAATATGGAAGAAATCAACTATTAAAATAGAAAAGACACAGGATGAAGGCAATAATTCAGACGAAAAGGTAAAGTCTCTTAATGAGGCTGATTCAGATATAAAAGTTTCTTCAAATATACAGACAGTTAATTAATCAGATTACAAGTAAATATTGTGCTCCCTATAAATGTTCCCGAAGCCAGCCGGATTGTTCTGGTTTCGGGAATTTTTTGTTAATAAAAATGGCAGCATAGTTATATATAATTCATTCTGCAGGATATATTTTCTGGTGATTAGTAATAATCATATGAAAATGCAAGTATGTACTTGATTTTGTACAATCTGTTTTATATAATAGATGTATGTATACAATATTGGAGATATGAATATGGACTCAATTAGATTAAAGGCACGTGCCAAGATTAATCTTGGACTTGATGTGTTAGGAAAGAGAGATAATGGATATCACGATGTAAGAATGGTTATGCAGACAGTAGGTATATATGACCGTCTTATAATTAATAAGATACCAGAAGACGATATAAGGATTGATATTAATCTTAAGTTTCTTCCGGTTAATGAGAATAATCTCATATATAAAGCATACAAGCTTATGAAAGATGAGTATGGCTTTTCGGGGGGAATAGAGGTAGACCTTAATAAGTTCATACCGATAGCAGCAGGTATGGCTGGAGGAAGTACAGATGCAGCTTCTGCTATGTTTGCTATCAATAAGCTGTTCAATCTTGGACTTTCTAACAGGGAGCTTATGGAGCAGGGAGTTAAGATTGGAGCTGATGTTCCATACTGTATTATGAGAGGAACTGCACTTGCAGAAGGGATAGGAGAGAAGCTTACAAGACTTGCACCTATGCCATTTTGTCATATGGTTGTAGCAAAGCCACCTATTAATGTATCGACTAAGATGGTGTATGACAGTCTGGATTCAGGTGCAATCACAAAGCATCCTGATATAGATGGAATTATAGAGGCAATTAATGAGGGCAGTGTAATAAAGATTGCCGAGCGTATGGGCAATGTGTTAGAAGATGTGACTATTCCGTTGTATCCGGTTATAGATAAGATAAAGAAGGATATGATAAGTCAGGGTGCATACAATGCTATGATGAGTGGAAGTGGTCCTACAGTATTTGGAATATTTCCTGATGAGCAGACAGCACTTAATTGTAAAGAATATTTAAAGCGTCAGGGAGATGCAAGACAGGTATATATAACAGAGACATTTAATTAAATTACTACACGGAGGATTAGACAATGAAAGGCGAATTAAAAATGGATGTGAACGAATACCTTCCATTAAGAGATGTTGTATTCAATACATTAAGACAGGCTATTCTTACAGGAGAGATGGAACCTGGCGAAAGACTTATGGAGATACAGCTTGCTAACAAGCTTGGAGTAAGCCGTACACCTATACGAGAAGCAATCAGAAAGTTAGAGCTTGAAGGCCTTGTTATTATGATTCCAAGAAAAGGTGCTGAGGTTGCACATATAACTGTAAAGGATATGAGAGATGTCCTTGAGGTGCGTTCGGCGTTAGAAGAACTTGCTGCAACACTTGCCTGCAAGAATGTAACACCTGAACATATAGAGGAGTTAAAGACGGCTAACAGGGTATTTGAAGCCGCTATTGTATCTAAAGATGTAGTTGCTATAGTTAATGCAGATGTGGCATTCCACAATATTATATATTCTATGACAGACAACCAGAGACTTATCCAGCTTGTCAACAGTCTTAGTGAGCAGATGTACAGATATCGTCTTGAATATGTTAAAGATGCAAGAACACATTCTATACTTATAAGTGAGCATAACGATATAATCAGGCAGCTTGCCGATAAGGATGTCGAAAAAGCCAAGGTTATAGTAAGACAGCATATTACTAATCAGGAAAGGGGAATTATAAGACTTCTTAACATATAATTAAATAAAATTGTGATTTATTGAAAACTGAAAGCTGTATTCACCATACTATGAAAATGATAGGGGTGGGTATAGCTTTTTATTTTTGGGGGATAATTTCCATATAAATTATCTGGTGCAGCTTAAAGGTTGTGGCGGGGATGTTAGAAAGCAACAAAAGCAACGGCGACCCGCTTTCGTTTAAGTGTCGCACGCAGCGGTGAAAGCCTTTAGGTGAGTGGATAATTTAATGGAAAGTTATTTCTGGTGGTGGCAGGTTGTCGGAAGTGTGGATTGCAGGACAGCTGTTAGGTGGAGGTGGGAAGCGACGATTGTAGAATAGTCGCTACACGGCAGTGGCAATGATATTGTATATTATCTGCCATACATCCGAAGAAAGTTGGCAATTCAGTCGCTACCCAGCTGTGAGAACTTACTATATTGCAAGCTGGGTACTGTTGAAACCGTCGGCACTTAGCGGCTGTTCCTTAGCCGCTTACGTGTCCGCTACGGTTTCAAGTAGCGGGGGCGTGCCCAGCGGTAATATAGTAAGTCCTCACAACGTCCGTATGTAACAACGTCCGTCCGTCACACTAACACTATCCGTCCGTCACACCTTCCGTGCATAACCATTTCCGTTTCCCAGAACCATCCAGAAACTACCAGCAAACAAGGGGGTATATATGTTAAAATTAAATGAAAAAAGTGCAAAATCAACTTATATTATACTGGCATTAAGCATTATTATGCTTGTAATTGTAGGAATACGATTGTATAGTGATACTTATGCAGCATTTATGCAAAAAGATATAGCTTCGCAGATTATAAGATTTCATATAAGGGCGAATGATGACTCTGAGGAGGCACAGAATAATAAAATGCTTGTTAAGGCAGCGGTGCTTGATTATATAAGTCCGAAGCTTTCACAATCCGTATCATTAGAGGAGTCAAGACAGATTTTAAGTGATGAGAGTGATAATATAAAGAATGTTGCTGTTGATAAGCTTAGGAGCCTTGGAAGTAAGGAAGATGTAAGCGTTTATTTTGAAAATTGCTATTTTCCGATGAAAAGCTACGGGGATATGACATTTCCGCCAGGGGAATATGAGGCATTTAGAATAGATATAGGAGAGGCTTCAGGCAGGAACTGGTGGTGCGTATTATATCCACCATTATGTTTTGTGGATGCAGTATATGGTGTTGTGCCGGATGAGTCAAAGGATGAGCTTAAAAATGTACTGACAGAAGATGAGTACAGGGTAGTGTCTGGAGAAAAGGTACAGTACAGATTCAAGTATCTTAAATTTTTAAATAAGAAATAAGCTGTAAATGTAAAATAACCTGTAAAATAATGTAAAATTAATTATAAACATAAAATAATTGTAAGTATCAGAAGATTATGGATATAAGGCGATTGTTGACATTCAGTAATTATAAGCATAAAAAGATTGTAAGTATCAGGAAATTACTGATATAGGGTGATTATATTTATCAATAATCAGAGAATAAGAAAGGGAGTACACACGAGAATATGAATGATAAGGTATATGTTAAGATAAGAGGACTGTCGGCACAAGAGGCGGGCGATGCTTATAAAGAGGCAGAAGATATTGAGATAATAAGCGTTGGAAGATACACTAGGAGGGCAGGCAAGGAATATATACGCTATGAAGAAGTGTATGATGGAGAAAGTGCAAAATCTGACACGCTTATTAAAATATCAGAGGACAGAGTTGAGATAAGTAAAAAAGGTGCAATAACAACAATTATGGAGTTCATACAGGATAAAAAGACTGTAAGCTGTTATAACACACCTTATGGAGGCCTTGCGATGTCTATATATACAAGCATGCTGGATATAGAAAGGGATGAAGATAAGATTAATATAGCACTCGAATATACCATGGATGTTAATGGGCAGCAGATGAGTGAATGTAAGGTAAGAATTGAAATATGTAATCAGGGAAAGCTTGAATTGTAGAGATACATTTATAAAATTATATTTAAAGAGCTGTATTTTATAAATTATATTTTGTAAATTGTATTTTAATTCAGGTATTGCCTTAAATAAAGTGTCGTGGTACAATGACAGACAGATTGAATAAATAAAAGCAATGACGGAAAAAGTAGTATATGCGGAGCATACAGAGAGAGCTGTGGTGGTGAAATCAGCTTATGTGACTATTATATGAAGACCATTCCTGAGCTGTGCGTAGAAGAGATTATAATATATAATCTTGAAGCGTTACCGTGTGGCATACGTTACAGGCTGTAAGAGTGAAATAATAAGGTGGAACCGTGCAAATGCACCCTTAGGTATATGGCAGAGTGTACCTTGTGGGTGCTTTTTATATGTCAGGTAAAAAGCACATTTAACAGGTAACTAAGTCCGGACTAATACGCAAAGGAGATTAATAATAATGGTTAATTTTAAAGAAGATGAACAGTTAAGCACATTAAACCATTCTTGTGCACATTTAATGGCACAGGCAATTAAGCATCTTTATCCACAAGCTAAATTCTGGGTTGGACCAGTTGTAGCAGAAGGTTTTTACTATGATGTGGATCTTGGAGATGATGTTATCAGAGATGAAGATATTCCTAAGATTGAAAAGGAAATGAAGAAGGTAGCTAAGTCAGGAAAGAAGATTATCCGTAAGGAAATCTCTAAAGAGGAAGCTATGGAAATGTTCAAGGATGATGAGTATAAGTTAGACCTTATATCTAATCTTGAAGATGGAACAATAACTTGCTACGAGCAGGGAGATTTTACAGATCTCTGTCGTGGACCACACGTTGATAATGTTAAGTTATGCCGTAATTTTAAGTTGCTCAGACATTCAGGCGCTTACTGGAAGGGCGACAGCAACAATAAGGTTCTCCAGAGAATATATGGTGTATGTTTTCCAACACCAGAAGAACTTGAAGCACACCTTCAGGAACTTGAAGAAGCTAAGGAAAGAGATCACAGAAAGATAGGTAAGGATATGGAACTCTTTATGGTTGATGACCTTATCGGACGTGGTCTTCCAATGTTCTTACCAAAGGGCTATATAATATGGCAGGAGCTTGAGAACTATATTAAGGACAAGGAAAGAAAGCTTGGATATCAGCACGTTATGACACCTTGTGTTGGTACAGTTAATCTTTATAAGACATCAGGCCATTGGGATCATTATAAGGAAAATATGTTCCCGGCAATGGAAGTTGATGATGAAGCATTTGTATTAAGACCAATGAACTGCCCTCATCATATGATGATATATGCTAACAGACTTCACTCATATAAGGATCTTCCTATAAGAATTGGTGAGATAGCACACGATTTCAGATATGAGTCAAGTGGAACATTAAAGGGTATTGAAAGAGGAAGACATTTCTGCCAGAATGATGCCCACCTTTTTGTAACACCGGAGCAGATTAAAGATGAAATATCTAAGGTAGTTGACCTTATATTCTCAACATACAAGGATTTTGGAATTACAGATTACCGTTGTGTTCTTTCACTTAGGGATCCAGAAAATAAGACTAAGTACCACGATGATGATGAAATGTGGAATAAGGCTGAAAATGCTTTAAGAGATGTTATGAACAGTCTTGGTATTGAATATACAGAAGAAATCGGTGAAGCTGCATTCTACGGTCCTAAGCTTGATGTTAATGTTAAGCCGGCTGTTGGTAATGAAATCACATTATCTACATGCCAGTTAGACTTCTGTCTTCCAGCTAAGTTCAACCTTTCATATGTTGACAAGGATGGCGAGAAGAAGACGCCGGTTGTACTTCACAGAGCTATACTTGGTTCTCTTGACAGATTTATGGCATATATACTTGAAGAAACAAAGGGTAACCTTCCAACATGGTTAGCACCAGTTCAGGTAAGAGTAATGCCAGTTAAGACAGATAATGATGAGATTATGAATTATGCACATGAAATCGTTGATGCTCTTGAAGCTAAAAATGTAAGAGTAGAACTTGATGACAGAGCAGAAAAGCTTGGTTATCGTATGCGTGAAGGACAGATCCAGAAAGTTCCATATCTTCTTGTTATTGGATTTAACGAGCAGGAGAACAAGACAGTATCATACAGACTTCACGGACAGCAGGATACAACAACACTTGGACTTGATGAGTTCGTAGAAAAGATTGATACAGAGATAAAGAATAAGGCAAGATAATGACAGAAATGCATAATGTGCATGCTAAGAGATTTACTAATGTGTAGATATTGGCTGTAGCTATAATACTTGGATCTTAGAAACATATAATAAATAATAGGTGAAAACCAGCAGTGGCTTTCGCTGGCATTGAAGGTTGGCTTATGAAGAGCTTGTTTTAGTGCTGGGGAGGTGCTGCTGGTTTTCTTATTTAATAGATATATAATATGTTGGTTATAGACTTTTGGGATTGTGCTTTATATAATTGTATTAAAATATTGATGTAACTTATATATTTGTACATAGGATGGAGGAGAAAGAAAACTATGATAAAAGTGCTCTTTATCTGCCACGGCAACATCTGCCGTAGCACTATGGCAGAAAGCATTATGACATATTTAGTTAAACAGGCAGGAGTTGAAGATCAATTTTACATCAACTCGGCGGCAACAAGCTGTGAAGAAATAGGCAATCCGCCACATAGCGGAACCGTGGCGAAGCTTAAAGCGGAGGGAATACCTGTAATTCCTCATAGAGCAGTGCAGATGACACTTAATGATTATGAGGAGTATGATTACCTGATTGGCATGGATACAGAGAATATCCGCAATATGCAGAGACTATCTGGTGGAGATCCTGACGAAAAGGTATACAAGCTTATGACATTTGCAGGTTCAGGTTCGGATGTGGCAGACCCTTGGTATACAGGAGATTTTGAGGCGACATATAAAGATGTAAGAAAAGGCTGTGAAGGATTGCTAAAAGTTCTTATGAATCTTTAATTAAATAGTATATTTTCCCCACCCCTGCATAAACTGTACAAACAGATATGCAGGGGTTTTTATTTGAAAACTTATATTGAAGAAAGGGTTATAGATATAGCTGATTATATAATCGACAATAATGCAACAGTGCGCAAGGCGGCTAAGCAGTTTGGGGTGAGCAAAAGCACAGCACATAAAGATGTTACGACAAGACTTTTGGAGATAGACCCACAGCTTGCAGCGAAGGTCAGGAAAATACTGGATATTAATAAGCAGGAACGCCACATAAGGGGTGGACTTGCAACCAAAGAAAAATATTCACATATGACAAGATAAAATAATTTTTATATTTTACATTTTATATTTCGCACTTTATATTGTATATTTTGCACTTTGTATTTTACAATTTGCACTTTGTACGTTATACATAAAAAGAAAATTGAATAAATCAGACATAACTACCAATAATATAACTGGAATTATAAATGTGACAGACACACATTTTATTAGTAAATATTAGTTGTTGTATTAATGGAGGTTGTAGAATGAATTATGATTCGTCTGACTTTGCAGGTGGTGTACCAATGAATGAGCCGGATGCAGTAAGGTGCTGTGCACCAGCGGCAAGTGCTTATAGTGATGGAATTCCGGCAGGATATCTTGATAATCCGTGTATTCCAGCAGGAAGCCATAACAGGTCACATAAGGTTATGGAACATAGAAAGCTTGAGATAAGAAAGGTTATAGGCAGGGAAATTCTTGACTCAAGGGGCAATCCGACAGTTGAGGCACAGGTTATGCTAAAAGATGGAACAGTTGGAATGGGAAAGTCACCAAGCGGTGCGTCAACAGGTGCGTTTGAGGCGGTAGAACTCAGGGATATGAATCTTAAACGATATGGTGGTAAAGGTACGCTTAAAGCAGTTAATCACATAAATGTCGAGCTTAATAACAGCGTTCTTGCGATGGATTCGTCAGAAACATATTCAGTTGATAAAGCGATGATTGACGAAGACAAAACGCACGATAAGGCACGGTTTGGAGCTAATTCGATACTTGCAGTTTCAATTGCGGCAGCAAGAGCTGCAGCACAGTCGCTGCATCTGCCGCTGTATCGTTTCCTTGGAGGAGTGGCTGGTACTACACTGCCGGTTCCACTTATGAATATAATTAATGGTGGAAGACATGCCGTTGGAAGCGATTTTCAGGAGTATATGATAGTTCCAGCAGGAGCACCTTGTTTCAGGGAAGCTTTAAGAATGGGAACAGAAGTGTTTCATTCATTAAGGGACATACTTTCACAGAGGGGATATGTTACAACTGTTGGTGACGAGGGCGGATTTGCACCTGCCATAACAAATGCAGATGAAGTGTTTGCTGTGTTGCAGGAAGCAGTTATGGCAGCAGGATATGAACCGGGTAAGGATGTGTATTTTGCTATGGATGCTGCGGCATCAGAACTTTACAATACAGAGAGCGGATTATATGAATTTGCAAGAGAATACGCTGCTCTTGGAAACTCAGCCGATGGCGGAATAAAAAGGAGTACTGAAGAATTAATTAATTATTATGAAATGCTGGTTAATAAATTTCCAATTATTTCAATTGAAGACCCTCTTAATGAGGAAGATTGGAGTGGCTGGAAAAGCATTACAGAAAGACTTGGGGAAAAAGTACAGATTGTGGGAGATGATTTATTCGTAACTAATACAGTAAGATTAAAGAAAGGAATTGAGATGGGTTGTGCGAATTCAATTCTTATAAAGCCTAACCAGATTGGAACATTATCAGAGACATTAGAGGCAGTAAAAATGGCACATAGATACGGGTACACAGCAATTGCCAGCCATCGCTCAGGTGAAACAGATGATACAACAATAGCAGATCTGGCAGTTGCTCTTAATATGGGTCAGATAAAGACAGGTGCACCATCAAGAGCCGAGCGTATCGCCAAATACAACCGACTCCTACAAATAGAAGACGAACTAGGCGAGTCCGCCACATACGCCGGCATAGAAGCTTTTGGAAAATAGTCAAACAAGACATAAAGAGATTAAATAAAAAACTGTATACAATATTAGCATATTGTATACAGAAAATCCAAAGTATGGTTATGATGCGAACGTGCCCGGCGGTAATATAGCAGTCCTTGCTGCGTCTGTTGTCAATCCACAAATTAGCAAAACTGTAATTGAGTTATTTCTCAATCCTTTAATTGGTTAAATCTGTAATTCGGCAATATCTTCATACTTAGATGAGACATTTTCGGAACGCTTCTATAACAGTGCCGTAATATTCAAATCCTTCTTCTTAGAAAGATCAATATATTCCCCATCAACCTGCACAACTGGCTTGTGAAGTGCACTGTCATTAATAAGTATGACCTTTCCTACACGTCCGTCAGACAGACGTACATCAGTGTGAATGTAAGATGAAGCTACATTTTTAAGGAAAGGTATTGCAAATACAGGGTCAAACTTGGTAAATGCGTCTTCATACATAAGGCGTACTACCTCAAATGGACATATAGGAGCTCTGTATATACGGCTTGAAGTCATTGCATCATATACATCAGCTATTGCAATAATCTTGGCTGTTTCAGGTATTTTATCGCTCTTGAGTCCGAAAGGATAACCAGTTCCGTCACATTTTTCGTGATGGAGAAGAATAGCTTCCTTAACAGACATAGGCATAAACTTGTTCTTAACCTGCTCGTAACCTAAGTTGACGTGCTTTTTCATGATTTCGTATTCGTTATCAGTAAGATTTCCGGGCTTGTTAAGAATCTTCTCAGGTATAAGGAGCTTACCAATATCGTGCATAAGTCCAGCGAGTGTAAGCACCTTAATCTTCTCCTGATTGTAGCCCATCCATTTGCCAATGACAGAAGCGATTAAAGCGACATTCATAGAGTGGACATATGTAAGGTCATCAACGTCACGCATAGCGTGAAGCATATCAAATAACTGTAATGAGTTGTTAGACTCAGCAACGATGTCAATAGTATTTTTGACTAAAGATTTTGTGTCAACTTCATCATCAGATGAGATTAACTTCTTTAAGTCATCTTTGAAAGTGTCAATATGTTCATTGTAATGTTCTTCAAATGTCTTGAATTCTTCTGAATTACGGACAGTTTCGTAGTATTTGGTGTTCTCATCATCAGCGGCTTTGGCAGCTTCTTTAGCTTCGTCTACAGCAGAAATGCTACTTATAGTACGATTATCTATGGCAGAATCAGCCGCAGTCTTATCATATACAGATATTTCAAGAATATGATGTCCTGAAATTCTTGAAATGAGGTCAAGATTAAGGACAGTTCCTTTTGTCAAAAGGACAGAACCATCATTAAGTATTACGTCACGGGAAAGTTCCATTCCTTCTTCTGCATCAAATATAAATATTGTAAGTTCGTTCATTAGTTAAATCCTCTTATATGGCTTGAATATTAGTAATCATAATACGATTAAATGATAAAAATATTATAAATTTAATATATAAAAAAGTCAATTAGACTTGACGTATTAGCATCAATTGTGTAGTATCTATATGCAGTTAATTAAATAATGATTATATCCCTTATTTAGAGCGGTGGAGATACATAGGATCTATGAAGCCCGGCAACCCCTTTTTAGGAAGGTGCCAACCTGAGCGAGAGAATTCGAACAATGAGAGGATTTCGAGATAAACAATCGGGGTCCCTTAGGGGGCTCCGGTTTTTGCTATTACATTTAAAAAGTCGGAAACACCAAGGATGATAAGTGATATTAATCACAGTGACTAAAGGATTAGATATTAAGAAGGAGAAAGACAAAGAATGGAAAAAAGATTATTTACATCAGAATCAGTAACTGAAGGACATCCTGACAAAATCTGCGACCAGATTTCAGATGCAGTGCTTGATGCACTTTATGCACAGGATCCATATTCAAGAGTAGCCTGCGAGACACTTACTAACACAGGTTTCGTTATGGTTATGGGTGAGATTACAACTAAGGCAAATGTTGATATTCCTCAGATTGTACGTGATACAGTTGTAGAGATTGGTTATGATAGTTCAGAAAAAGGCTTTGATGGTAATACTTGTGCTGTTATGGTTGCACTTGATAAGCAGTCAGCAGATATAGCTATGGGTGTTGATAAGGCACTTGAAGCTAAGGAAGGTGTAGATAAGGAAGATGATGACCTTGGTGCTGGAGATCAGGGTATGATGTTTGGTTATGCTACTAACGAGACAGAAGAATATATGCCATACTCAGCAGCACTTGCACAGAAGCTTTCCAAGCAGCTTACAAAGGTTCGCAAGGACGGTACATTAAGCTACTTAAGACCAGATGGAAAGACACAGGTAACTGTTGAATATGATGAGAACAACAAGCCAATCCGTCTCGATGCAATTGTTGTTTCGTCACAGCATGCACCGGATGTAACACAGGAACAGATTCACGAAGATATCAAGAAGTATGTTATCGATGCAATCGTTGACCAAGCTATGGTAGATGCAGATACTAAGATATTCATCAATCCAACAGGACGTTTCGTTATAGGTGGTCCAAATGGGGATTCAGGCCTTACAGGTAGAAAGATTATCGTAGATACTTACGGTGGAGCTGCAAGACATGGTGGTGGAGCTTTCTCTGGTAAGGACTGCACTAAGGTTGACCGTTCGGCAGCATACGCAGCCCGTTATGTAGCTAAGAACTTAGTTGCAGCAGGTATCGCCGACAGATGTGAAATCCAGCTTTCATATGCTATAGGTGTTGCACATCCAACATCTATATGTGTTGATACATTTGGCACAGGTAAGTTAAGCGATGAGAAGATTGTAGAAATCATAAGAGAGAACTTCGATTTAAGACCAAACGGAATTATCAAGATGCTTGACTTAAGAAGACCTATCTACAAGCAGACAGCAAGCTATGGCCACTTTGGACGTACAGATCTTAACCTTCCTTGGGAGCAGTTAGATAAGGTTGATGCACTTAAGAAGTATCTTTAATAAAGATATAATTGGATGGATTAAATTAGTTAAATTATAGGAATTAATATAATTATAATGGATATATGGCGGATACATTTTAGAATTAGTAAAATGTATCCGCCATATTTTGATTTTTTGTAAGAATGCAAATGTAAATTTTCTGCTATGTAGGTTTTGTCAATAATGTGAGTTTTTCATTATTTCGGTGTTATATCAAGAATATCGAACACAAATCTAATGCTATTTTATGCTTTTAAAAAATTTTTTCTTTTTTTAGCGTTTAGGACTTTTAAAATTCTGTATTTATGTATATAATGTTGATTAGCTATGAAAAATGTTTTTGATAGCAGGTATATTAACAAGATATAATTGTTGGAAAAGTTAAAGTGTGATGCTGGTATATAGTATTTTATACTTAATATAGTATAGCATTTTACAATGTATAGTACTTATAGTATTTAATGTATAGTGCTTTAACAGAATTATGTAATAGATTGGATAATTATAGAAGATTAGGGAGGAGAACAGTATGTTATCTACTGATATTGGTATTGATTTAGGTACTGCAAGTATTCTTGTATATATAAAAGGAAAGGGTGTTGTGTTAAAAGAGCCATCAGTTGTTGCCTTTGACAGAGATACTAATAAGATTAAAGCTATCGGAGAGGAAGCAAGACTTATGCTTGGTAGAACACCTGGTAATATTGTCGCTGTACGACCTCTTCGTCAGGGCGTTATTTCTGATTACACAGTAACAGAAAAGATGCTTAAATATTTCATTCAGAAAGCAATTGGTAGAAGAATGTTAAAGAAGCCTAGAATAAGCGTATGTGTTCCATCAGGAGTTACAGAAGTTGAGAAGAAGGCGGTTGAGGATGCAACTCTTCAGGCAGGAGCAAGAGAAGTTGCAATTATCGAAGAGCCAATTGCGGCAGCTATTGGAGCAGGTATTGATATTTCAAGACCTTGCGGTAATATGATAGTTGATATCGGTGGTGGTACTACAGATATCGCTGTTATTTCACTTGGAGGTACTGTTGTTAGTACATCTATAAAGATTGCAGGTGATGATTTCGATGAAGCACTTGTTAGATATATGAGAAAGAAGCACAACCTTCTTATCGGTGAAAGAACAGCCGAAGATATTAAGATAAAGATAGGATCGGCGTATCCAAGACCAGAAGTAGTTACAATGAATGTAAGAGGACGTAATCTTGTTACAGGTCTTCCAAAGACAGTTGAAGTTACATCTGAAGAGACAGAAGAAGCATTAAGAGAAGCTACTTCACAGATTGTTGAAGCTGTACACAGCGTATTAGAAAAGACACCTCCAGAACTTGCATCTGATATTGCAGACAGAGGTATTGTTCTTACAGGAGGCGGAAGTCTTCTTTCAGGTCTTGAAGATCTTATAGAGTCTAAGACAGGAATTAACACAATGACAGCAGAAGACCCTATGACAGCAGTTGCTATAGGAACTGGTAAGTTTATTGAATTCCTTTCAGGATACAGAGAAGAATAGATTTAAGAAAAGGGGTCAGGTATGGTAAGAGGTTTATATACTGCTTATACTGGATTGGTGAATCAGCAGAAGAGACTGGACATTGTATCTAATAATCTGGCAAATTCTACAACAACAGGTTACAAGAAAGAGGGCATGACTACCCAGAGCTTTGATTCAGTATATGGGATTAAGGTTAAAGATGAGACAGTTGGTTATATGAATCAGAATATAGGCAAGATGAGTCTTGGAGTAAAGATAGGAGAAACTTACAGAAGCTGGGATCAGGGTTCTTTAAAGAATACTGAAAGTTCTTATGATTTTGCACTTGCAGGCGATGGCTTTTTCTCTATATCATTCACTAACAAAGCAGGTGAGACATCAACACTTTATACCAGGGATGGATCGTTCCAGATGAACAGCGAAGGCTATCTGGTTACCAAGGATGGTGATTATGTGCTTGGAGAGAGTGAAGATCCAATCGTTCTTCCAACAGACATATCCAAGCTTACAGTTGATTCTACAGGAAGAATATATGCAGACGGACAGTATGTAGATACATTTGGAATTGTAGATTTTGAAGATTATAATTACATAGAAGCATATGGAGAAAATCTTTACAGAGCTGTAGACGGTGCAACATTTAAAGATTCAACAGCAAGTGTTAATCAGGGGTATCTTGAAACATCTAATATTAATGTTGTATCAGAAATGGTCGATATGATTAACATAGCAAGAGAATTTGAAAGTAATCAGAAAATTGTTAATTCGATTGATGAAATGCTTGGCAAGATGGTAAGTATTTCCGAATTGTAATCACATAGGAGGATAAGATTATGATGAGATCATTATGGACTGCTGCATCAGGAATGATGGCACAGCAGACAAGTGTAGATACAATATCTAATAATCTGGCTAATGTTAATACGGTCGGTTATAAGTCAGAATCAACAGAATTTAAATCATTATTATATCAGAATCTCCAGTCGAGAACAACATCTGCGAATGGAGAATATAAGCCGGTAGCTGCACAGGTAGGACTTGGTGCAAGAGTTGCGTCAGTTACATCACATTTTACACAGGGTGCTATGAATGCAAGTGACAGCTCAACTGATTTTGCGATTAGTGGTGACGGATTATTTGCTGTACAGAATGAAGAAGGTGAGACAGTATATACACGTAATGGTAATTTCTACTTCTCAACAGCAACAGAAGGAATGATGTTATGTACAGCAGATGGTTATCCTGTACTTAGCACAGATGGACAGCCAATCGTATTATCATCAGATTACAATGCGGCTAATATTAAGGTATCATCAGAGGGTGACCTTATGTATCCAGGTGAAGATGGTAATCTTGCTAATATAGGTGTTAAGATAGGACTTTTCCAGTTCGCTAATCCATCAGGTCTTGATAAGCTTGGTGGTAACTATCTTGCAGAGACTGAAGCATCAGGAGTTCCAATGAATGAGGAGACTGACGGAGTTGCTAAGAAGAGTCAGTTAAAGCAGAATTATCTTGAAGCGTCAAATGTACAGGTGGCAACAGAGATGGTTAACCTTATTACAGCACAGAGAGCATATGAGTTATGTTCTAAGGCAATCACAACATCAGATACAATGATGGAACAGGCTAACTCATTAAAGAGATAAATAAAATAGATATGATTTGCAGTAATGACAAGGGAGAATAGGTATGGATTATTCAACATCAATAAGTACAAGTTATGCAGATACATATGATAAAACTTCATCACAGCTTAGTGATAAGCTTACAAGTACAGATTTCTCACAGGCATCAGACGATGAACTTATGAGCGTGTGCAAGGACTTTGAAAGCTACTTTGTTGAGCAGATGTTAAAGTCAATGCAGAAAATGGCTAAGATAGATGCAGATGATGACGACGACTCATCTTTATTCAGCAGTATGGCATCTATTTCAGGCAGTTCGGATTCGGCTATGAGTACAATGGGAAGTTACTTTGGCGATGAGATGATAAAGAACTACGCAGAAGTATTTACAGAGTCTAATAATGGGAAAGGACTTGGAATAGCCCAGACATTATATGAACAGATGAAGCGTAATTATTCTTCGGATTTATAGATTGCAGTGTGTTTTAAGTGGACGGTTTTATTAAACACAATGTGGTTTTAATATTAATATATTATTAAAGAGAGGGAAGCAGATTGGATTACGAGTCTGTTAAATACGTTGAAGGATTTATAGATAATATAATTTATCGTAATGAAGACAATGGATATACAGTATTTGAGATAATATATCAGGGTGAAGATGTCACCTGTGTTGGTACGTTAAGTTATATCAACACAGGTGAATTTATTACTGCGAATGGCGAATTTGTCAAACACGCAGTATATTATATGCAGTTTAAGATTTCTTCTTATGAATTCAAGGCGCCGGCGGACAAGGAGTCAGTGAGGCGTTATCTAAGTTCTGGTGCAGTTAAAGGAATAGGCAGCAAGATGGCTGAACGTATAGTAGATACATTTGGCGATGATACATTCCGCATTATGGAAGATGAACCAGAACGTCTTGCAGAGATTAAAGGGATAAGCATAGCTAAAGCAATGGACATTGCTAACCAGCTTGCGGATAAGCACGATATGCGTCGTGCGATGATGTTTCTGCAGAATTATGGAATCCAGATGAATTTAGCCAATAAAATATTTAAAAGATATGGCAATGATATTTACACAATCATAGAACAAAATCCGTACAGGCTGGCTGATGATATTGAGGGCGTAGGCTTTAAGACGGCTGATGAGATTGCTTCCAGAGTTGGAATTAAGGTTGATTCGGAGTTCAGAATAAGAAGTGGAATGTTCTACTGTCTTAATCAGGCGGCATTGCAGGGACACGTGTATCTTCCTTATGAAGAATTAAAGAGGCAGGTGTCATCACTTCTGCTTATTGACATTGGTGATTATGATAAGTTTCTTATGGATCTTGCTATAGATAAGAAGATTGTTGTAAGAACAGAGGGGGAATCTAAAAATGTGTATTCTGCGATGTATTTCTATATGGAACAGAATGTTGCAAGGGCATTGGCAGGACTTGATATAAAATGCGATGAAAATATCAACGAGGTCAATAACAGAATAGCAGGGATTGAACGATCAGAGGGCATTGTGCTTGATGACATACAAAAAGAAGCTGTTGTAAAAGCTGCACTTAACGGACTTGTTATAATAACAGGTGGACCGGGAACCGGTAAGACAACAACAATTAATACGATAATTAAATATTTTGAGATGGAAGGTCTTGAGATAAGGCTTGCGGCACCGACGGGAAGAGCTGCCAAGAGAATGACAGAAACGTGTGGTTTTGAGGCACAGACAATTCACAGACTTCTTGAAATAGTTGGAAGCACTATGGCTGATAAAGAAGACAAGAAAAATCAGACATCAAGCCTTGGAATGAGCTTTGACAGAAATGAAGACAACCCGTTGGAAGCAGATGTAATAATTGTAGATGAGATGTCAATGGTTGATATTAATATTATGAATTCGCTTCTTAAAGCAGTAGCAGTTGGAACAAGACTTATACTTGTAGGTGATGTTGACCAGCTTCCAAGTGTTGGACCAGGAAATGTTCTTAAAGACATAATAGCATCTGAGTGCTTTCCTGTTGTTAAGCTTGAAAAGATATTCAGGCAGGCGGCTGAGAGCGAGATTATAACTAATGCCCATAAGATTAATAAAGGCGATAAGGTGACACTTAATAAATACAGTAAGGATTTCCTGTTTATACATAGAAATGGACCAGATGCAATAATTGCGGCTATGAAGACTGTTATAAGTGAGAAGCTTCCAAAGTATGTTAATGCAGATGTGAGTGAACTTCAGATTTTGACACCATCAAGAAAATCATCTGTTGGAGTTGACAGGCTTAACACTGTAATGCAGGAATATCTTAATCCGCCGGACAGTGGCAAAATGGAGAAGAAAGTTGGCGATACAATATTCCGTGAGGGCGATAAGGTTATGCAGATTAAGAATGACTATCAGCTCGAATGGGAGAAAAAGAACCGCTATGGCATTGCGGTAGAGCAAGGCAGTGGAGTGTTTAATGGTGATACTGGAATTATTGATGATATCAACAATTATAATCAGAGTGTTACTGTCAAATTTGAAGATGGAAGATATGTTGATTATGAGTTTGCACAGCTTGACGAGCTTGAACTTGCATATGCGATAACTGTACATAAGGCACAGGGAAGTGAATATCCTGCGGTTATAATACCGATGTATCAGGGGCCAAGGATGCTTATGAACAGAAACATACTTTATACGGCTGTTACAAGGGCAAGAAAGTGTGTATGTATGATAGGTGATGAACGAATTTTTAACCAGATGGCAGAAAATGTATCTGAAACAAGAAGATATTCGTCTTTAGATGAGAGGATAAAGGAAATAAAAAATATTGAATAAATACGACATAATATATAAAAGGATAGCAGCGGGTGTGAAAGATATATTGTTTCCGCCGGCGTGTCCGATATGTTCAAATCCCAGGCCTGTTATTGATAACAGGAAGATGAATATATGTCCGTGGTGTCTTAAATATATAACATATATTAAAGAACCTGCATGCCTTAAATGCGGCAAAGCATTAGAGGACGATAACAGGGAATATTGTAAGGACTGCACGGATAAACAGCATTTGTTTAATCAGGCAGTGAGTGTGTATGAGTATTCAGAGGGGATAAAACAATCTATCTATAATTTTAAATATCATAATAAGCGTGAATATGCAGAGGTATACGCAGATGAAATATCAGGCAGGTACGGTGATGTAATAAATATGTGGCAGCCTGATGTGATTATGCCGGTTCCAATTCATGTATCCAAATTAAAGTCACGAGGCTATAATCAGGCAGGACTTATAGCGGAAAGCCTTAGTAAGAAGCTTAATATAGAATACAATGAACATAGTCTGATTAGAACAAGGGCCACAAGCCCGATGAAAGATCTTAATGATATCCAGAGAACTAAAAATCTTGAAAAGGCTTTTAAAATAGCTGGTAATGTTATAATATATAATAAAGTATTAATAGTAGATGACATATATACAACGGGAACAACTATTGATGCGTGTGCAGAATGTCTTAAGAGGGCAGGAGTAAAAGAAGTATATGCTGTTACACTCTGCGTTGGCAGAGGATTTTGACTACAGGTAACAAGAACGGAGGAATATTATGGAAGTAAGAAATTGCAGAGGCTGTGGCAAATTATATAATTATATAGGAGGTCCATATCGTAATCTTTGCCCTAATTGCATAGAGAAGATTGAAGAAAAGTATCTTGAAGTTAAGGAATACATACAGGATCACCATAATGCAACAATGACAGAGGTTGCAGAGGAATGTGACGTAAGCACAAGACAGATTGAACAGTGGATAAGAGACGAGAGGCTTGTAATAGCTGATGATTCTCCGATTGGAATTACATGTGAGAGATGTGGAGCATCGATAAAAAGTGGACGTTTCTGTGAAAGATGTAAGAATAAAATGGCTAATAACCTTGGCTCAATGTATGGTGAGTCTAATGCCGCTGTTGAACATATGGAAAAGAGATTATCGTCAGCAGATGCCAAGATGAGATTTCTTGATAAGAACTAATTGTATTTGTATCTAAATTAATTATAAAATGGGGTTAAGAGATAACAGATTATTACCGATAACTTAATCATAAAGCAGAGAACTGAGCTGTAATAAGGCAGTTAAGGGCTGGAATGTTTGTTACAGACACCTTTGATAATGGTTCTTACAAGACTTTGAAGATAGAAAGTGAGGCGGTAAGTATGCGTATAGATGCTTATAATGCTGTAAGTCAGATATATAAGACAAGTTCTTATTCTAAGAATAATAAGGCTGTTACTAATAAGAAAGAGAATGACAAGTATGAGATTTCAGATACAGCTAAGCTGTATCAGGTAGCGAAGTCAGCAGTGGCTTCTACATCAGATGTCAGAATGGATATGGTTAATGATGTTAAGGCACGTATTCAGGCCGGAACATATAATATAAGTTCTGAAGATGTTGCGGATAAGATACTTGACAGAATTTCAACATTAACATTTTAGTGAGGTTAAAGTATGGCAAGTTTAATAGATTTATTAATCGATGATTTGAATAATGAGGATACAGGATATAATAAGCTTCTGGACTTGTCCAATGATAAGACTTCCGCAATTGTTAAGGGAGATGTTGATGAATTACAAAAGATATTCCTACAGGAACAGAAGTTAATAGAAGAACTTGAAACCGTTGAACAGAAAAGACAGGAAGATGTGAAAGAGATATGCTCGATACTAAGGCTTCCATATGAGCAGATAAGAGTGGAACATATAGTACAGATACTTGAGAAGAAGCCTAAAGAGCACGATGCACTAGAAGAAGTATATCTCAGACTTAAAAGAACTTTGAACCAGCTTACAACAGTTAATGATAATAATAAGCTGCTTCTCAAGGAATCAATGGATATGATACAGTTTGAGCTTGATCTTGCCAAGAATTCAGTTATGGATCCACAGACTTCCAATTATGGAAGAACAGCTTATGAGGAACAGGGGATTACTGGAGCGACAGGATTTGATGCAAAACAATAAATATAATCCGGACTAATAATCAGAAGAAACGGATTGACTCTGATTATTACACAATATAGATTAAGTAATATTATTCGGAATTAAGGGTCACATTTTCAAAGGAATGAATTGGGATTTTTCTTTGAGAATGTGATTTTTTTCTGGGTTTAGGATATGGAGGAATTATGGCTAACGGAATGGCATCGCTTATGGTAGGAGCGTCAGGACTTAAAACATCACAGACAGCACTTAATACAACGGCACACAATCTGTCAAATGTTAATACAACAGGATACACAAGACAGCAGATTACATTTGCAGACAGTACGTATGTTAATGTGTTCGGAACAGGAAACAGCACAGGCAAGTGTGGACTTGGTGTTGATGTTGATGCTATAAGCAGAATAAGAAATGATTTTATAGATAAGTCATACAGAACAGAGAATGCAAGACTTGGATATTATGAAAGCCAGTATAAGGCAGTTGAAGAAGTAGAAGATTTATTTGGAGAAATGCAGGGCGTTACATACCAGACACAGATAACGAATCTGTATAACGCAATTAATGAACTTACTAAGAATCCAACAAGTACAATTGCAAGATCTTCACTTATCCAGAATGCAACAGCATTTATAGACAGGTCTGAGGCAATATATGCTGGGCTTAAGGATTATCAGGTAACTCTTAACACAGATATTAATAATATGGTAAATAAGATTAACAATCTTGGACAAAAGATATATGACCTTAATAAAGAGATAGCCAAGGTTGAATCTGGAAGTGGTGAACGTGCTAATGATTTAAGAGATACAAGAGATAATGCGTTAGATGAATTAAGTGGTTATATTGATTTTGATTATTATGAGAATGAACATGGTGAGGTGATTGTAACTGCTGAGAATGTACCATTTGTTACATCGGCACAGGTTACTGAGATGGGAACAAGACAGGTTGATAATAGTGCACTGTTAATCCCAATCTGGCCAGGTTATGACAGGGATGTATTTAATCTTTCTAATATTAATAATATGAAGGATACAGACAAGGGAGAACTCAAAGGTCTTTTAGTAGCAAGAGGTTCTATAGAAGTTAATTATACAGATGTACCTGTTATGCCGGAGAAGGAAGATTACGATCTTACAACAGCAGACGGACTTCAGGCTTATAATGATGCAATGGATGCATATAACGAGAAGCAGGAATATTACAACAAATATATTGAACCATCAGCAATACTTAGTGCGATAGCTGGATTTGATAAGCTTGTTAATGGAATAGTTACTTCCCTTAATGATATTCTTTGTCCAGAAAAGACAATAGAAACAACAAAAGAGCTTACAGATAATGACGGTAATGTATTACAGGCTGATGAGTACATATATAATGCTTCGGTTAATGCAACACTTTATGACAGATATGGTAAGGAAGTTAAAGGTGTTGCCAATGGTGATGGAACTTACAGTTATTCATCAGGTGAGAAGCTTTATGTTGACCAGGCAGGAACAACAGCTGAGACTATTGATAATATGAAGTATTCTGTACTTGATACAGACAAGGCTGGTTTCGGTATGGATAAGGATATGACTATGGGTGTTGAACTGTTCAAGAGAGAGGGGACAGAAAGATATATCCAGATAACAGCGGCAGACGGAACTAAGACTTATGTCCGCAATAATCTTAATACAGCAGATTATGAGACGGACTATACACTTGGTAAGCTTTTAGTTAATCCTGAAGCATCACAGCATGTTGACAGAATTCCATTATCAACAATACAGGGCAAGGAAGATTTTTCTAAAGCTAATGAACTTATTGATGCATTCAGCAAAAAGTTCGCATCGCTTAATCCTGATTCATATGCCAAGGCAGACTTTAATTCATTCTATAATGATTATATAGGTGAGTTTGCTACAGTTGGTAAGGTACTTTCAAGATTTGTTAATAACCAGACATCAATGGTTGATGGTTATGATAACCAGAGATTACAGACATCAGGTGTATCTTCAGATGAAGAACTTGAGAAGATGATAAAATATCAGCACGCATATAATGCGGCATCAAGATATATTAATGTTGTAAGTGAGATGATAGAACATCTTGTTACATCACTTGGTTCTTGATTATATTAATTACAGATTATATTGAATTATAATTGATGTTTAATACAACAATGTAAATAATGCACTGGTATAAAGGTGCAGAATGGAGAGTTAATATGGCATCTACATTTTTTGGATTATCAATCTCATACAAAGGACTTCAGGCGGCACAGACATCTATTACAACAACAGCACACAACCTTTCTAATATTAATACTGATGGATATACTAAGCAGAGCGTGCTTTTACAGGCATCAGATGCTTTAAGAACATATTCAACATACGGAACAATTGGTTCAGGTGTTAATGTTGTAGAGATTAAACAGACAAGAGATTCTTATTATGATGAGAAATATCGTAACAACTGTGCTAACTATGGACAGTACGAAGCTAAGAATAATTATATGACACAGGTTGAGGATTATCTTAATGAATTTCTTCTTTCAGGTTTCTCAAAGGAATACGGCAATTTCTTTGATGCAGTTAACCAGCTTACAATTACACCAGCTGACACTTCTGCAAAGAACCAGCTTATTAATAATGCCAAGAGTATGACAGATTACTTTAATACATTAGCTAATAACTTAAGAAATGTACAGGCAGATGCCAATAACGAAGTAAAGGATACTGTTGAGCATATTAATACACTTGCACAGAACATAACAGCACTTAATAAGCAGATTAACCAGATTGAGGCGTGCTATGGTGATGCTAATGATCTTCGTGACCAGAGAAATGCATTAGTTGATGAGCTTTCAAAGGCAGTTAATATAACAGTAAGCGAGACAGAAATCCAGAATGGTCTTACATCATTCCAGATAACAATTAATGGACAGTCACTTGTTAATGATTACAGTTACAGGACATTAGAGGTTGTGGCAAGAGGTGAAGTAAGAAATACAAGCGATGCAGATGGACTTTATGATATAAAGTGGAATGACGGATCTGATTTTAATATATACAGTGACTCACTTGGAGGACAGTTAAAAGCACTTATAGATATAAGAGATGGCTGTAATGGAGAGATTGAGTCTTATGCTAAGAATGATGATGGAACATACAAGACAGATATTGATGGTAATATCGTAACAGAGACTAATGCACAGGCAGGCGAGAATATTAATTATAAGGGTGTTCCATATTATCAGGTACAGCTTAATACGTTTATACAGACATTTGCACAGGCAGTTAACAGCATATTTGAAAGTGGCTATGTATCAGATGCGGATACAACTGATGCTAAGAATAAAGGTATACCACTTTTTGTTGTTCAGGATGGTTCTGGAGTTCTTACAGCAACAACAGTATCTGTTAATTCGGCTCTTTTAGAGGATGCTGATAAGCTTGCGACAAAGTCAAATGTAGGGGACGGCGAATCACAGTGCGATCTGATTGAACAGATTAATGCACTTCAGAAGAAAAAGATATTTGATGGTGGTACAGGTGCTTACTTCCTTGAAAGTATTGTCAGTGATGTATCAATTGATTCAAGTAAGGCTAAGACATTTCTTTCTAACTATAATAATATGAAGACAACAATTCAGAACCAGAGATTATCGGTTATGGGTGTTGATACTGATGAAGAAGCTATGGATCTTATGAAGTTCCAGCAGGCTTACAATCTTAACTCTAAGATGATGTCGGTTATGAACGAGATATACGACAAGCTTATTAACCAGACGGGCTTATAATTAGTTCACATAGCATATCTGTAAATGAATGGAGGAATAGTATGAGAATAACTAATCAGATGATGATAAACAGCTCTATAGCTAATATACAGACTAATAAAAGTCAGATTAATACAATGGATACACAGTTATCTACACAGAAGAAGATTAACAAGCCTTCTGATGACCCAATTATTGCAATCAGAGCATTAAGACTTCGTTCAAGTCTTGATCAGGTTACACAGTATATTAATAAGAATATACCAGATGCTTCATCATGGCTTTCGGTAACACACGATGCTCTTGACCAGAGTTACAATATAGTATCACAGCTTTACAGCTATTGTAATCAGGGTGCAACAGATTCTTATTCTCCTTCGGAACGTAATACAATTGTTGAGACACTTAATAAGCTAAAGGATTCATTCTATACACAGGGAGATGTAGATTATGCTGGAAGATATGTATTCACAGGTTATGCAACAGACAAGCCTCTGACATATCAGTCAGATGCAGATGCTAAGGATGTGGACTATACAATAACACAGAACTTTACAAGAGATGCACTTAGCAGTAAGACTGTATATACTAATGCCTATTCTAATGATGATATTATGAATCTGTCAGTTAAGAAAGATGCTAATGGCAAGATTATTACACCAAATGTGCAGACAGTACACAGATTACAGCTTGCTTATTCAGAGGTTGATGCTAATGGAACATTTAAGATTACAGACAGTCAGGGCAATACGGCTTCAATAACTAAGAACACAGACGGAACAATATCAGTAACAGATGCAGATGGTAATGCAGTTACAGGTGTTACAACTAATACAGATGCCAATGGTAATATAACAGGCGTTACAGGTAACTTCTTTAGTGATGGAAGTGGCAATGCAGTTACAGTATCATTTACATCAGATACTAATTATATACCAGGTGATGATGAGATAGTTATTAATTCACAGGTTGGTGAAGTTCTTCTTGGAGAAAATGTATATAAGGACGTATATACAAGCAATTCATTCTCAGTGCAGTATGATAAATCTAATTTTAAAAAGGGTGATGTTAATCCAACAATGTATTTTGACTGTGTTGATAATGTTACAGGCGTTACTTATGTTAAGAAGGATGAAGATATAGAGTATAATATTAATTTTACACAGAAGTTAAAGGTTAATACTCAGGCAGATGAAGCGTTTAATATATATTTTGGAAGAAATATAGATGACCTCACATCAGCAGTACAGAATGTTCTTGATATAGAGAGCCAGATGTCAAAGGTTGAAAGTATGATGAAAGAGGAAAGATATTCATCAGATGCAGACCAGAAGAGTTTAAGTGATATTCTTGAAGGACTTACTAAGCAGCAGGAATTAGCAAAAAGCCAGATGACTAAAGCTTTTGAGAGTGGTATCGGGCAGATGCAGGGATATCAGGAACAGATTTCTAATGCCAAGGCTGATGTGGGTAACAGAATTACAAGACTTGACCTTACTAAGTCAAGACTCACAGAACAGAAGACTAATTTTACAAGTCTTAAGTCTGAGAATGAAGATATTGACCTTGAGGAGGTTGTTATATCTTATACTTCTGCCCAGCTTGTATATAATGCGGCACTGTCAGCAGCAAGCAAGGTAGTACAGCAGACATTACTTGATTTTATTGGATAGAAAATGATAATCAAAGCGTTTTAATGGAGGGTATTAAGGTGAAGGTAGATACTAGATGGTTTGGAACGATTGATATTGATGATGAGAAGATTATAACATTTGACCTTGGGGTTATTGGCTTTGAGGACTGTAAAAAGTTTACACTTATATACGATGTGGATAAGGGAGACGAGGCATCAATAATGTGGTTACAGTCATTAGATGAGCCAGAACTTGCTCTTCCAATGTTAAAGCCGGAGCTTATTAAAGAAGACTATGATCCGATAGTTGAAGATGAGATGTTAAAGGCTCTTGGAAGTGATATTAAAGAAGCTGATCTTATAGTGTTTTGTGTACTTACTGTTCCGGCAGATATTACTAAGATGACAATTAATTTCAAAGCTCCAATCATTGTCAATGCTGATACATTAAAGGGTGTACAGCTTATAGCCGACAACAATGATTATGAAGTCAGATATCCTATTTATTCAATTCTTGAAGAAAGGAAAGGTGAGTAGAATGCTGGCATTATCAAGGAAAAAAGATGAAGCTATAATAATTAACGATGACGTAGAAGTCACAGTTATCGAGATTAAAGGAGATCAGGTTAAGCTTGGAATAACAGCACCTAAGTCTGTTCCAATCTACAGAAAAGAAGTATATGTACAGATAAAGGATGCTAATAAGGAAGCTACACAACAGGCAATTGATGTTAAGGCACTTAACCAACTCTTTAAGAAATGATAGTTACATTTGTTATAACAATTGTAATGATTTATAATGAATATAATTAATATATAATATTATATTATGGCATTAGAATGCCGATATAGGGTTTAGAAACTGAGTAAAGTGCAATAAATACGGGAAAAGGATTTCTTTACTGCACTAGGATATATATTGCAGAATTGTAATATTGGTTAATATCGGTTTGAGAACATTTTTTATAACCACACGGAGGTGAAGGATAATGGGAATTGATAAAATGAGCATAGCTGCCAATTACCATAATCAGGCAGTTCAGGCAACACAGATTAATAAGGTTAATGTTCAGACTTCTTCTGATACAGCAGCAAAGGAGATGACAGCAGATAGTAAAGTCAGTACAGCATCGACAGTGCAGATAACCAATACACAGAAGAGTGGTACTGACAATGGCGAATCTAATCTTGCACAGCAGAATGAGAAGAAAGAAGCAAGTATCAAGGAACTCAAAGATATACAGAAAGTAATTAATAGAAATACAATAGCAGAATTTGGTTATAATGAGCCAACTAACCGTATTACTATTAAGATTAAAGATAAGGACACTGATGAAGTCATCAAGGAGATACCATCAGAGAAGGCTCTTGAAATGCTTGCAAAAGCCTGGGAGCTTGCTGGTATCCTTGTTGATGAGAAGAGATAGGAGGTAATATTATGCCAATAAGATTATCAGGTATGGTTTCAGGTATGGATACAGAGTCGCTTGTAACAGCACTTGTATCAGGATATCAGTTAAAGAAAGACAATCTTGTAAAGGCTCAGACTAAGCTTTCCTGGAAACAGGAAAAGTGGAAGACTATGAATACAAGCATATATAGCTTTTATAGTGGAAAGCTTTCAGCAGCGAGGTTTGGTAAAGCATACAGCCTTAAGAAGTCAACTGTATCTAATTCAAGTGTAGCTACAGTTACAGCAAGTTCAAGTGCGGTAGCTGGAGACCAGACATTAAAGGTTAAAGAACTTGCATCATCGGGTTATCTTACAGGTGGTGAAGTTACTAATAAATCAGACAGCACATCAAAGATAACAGGTTCAAGCAAGTTATCAGCTATAACAAATAAGACGTCTGGACAGGGAAGTGTTACACTTTCTGTTGATGGTAAGTCAACTAATATAGAACTTACAGATGATATGACAGTTAATCAGTTCTTAGTAAAGCTTAAGGATGCTGGTGTACAGGCAAGCTTTGATGAGGCGAACCAGAGATTCTTTATAAGTTCCAAGACTTCTGGTAAAGATGGCGATTTTTCATTAGTAGCTAATGATACAGCTGGTAGAGACTCTTTGTATGAATTGGGACTTTATACAGATGATAAGACATCTACAGCAGAGTATACAAAATGGGCTGGCTATTATAATGCTGCGGATGGTACATATACATCAGCACTTGATGATATTATTAATAGTGCTTATGAGAGTAATAAGATAAGCTTTGATACAGTAGCACAGGAAAAGCTTGCAGCATATAGTAAAGCTTCTGCTACAGTTGATAGTTTTAATACTAAATATATGTCAGATACAGGTGTCACAGCTGAAGATAATGCTAAGGCACAGCTTACATCAAAACAGGCACAGCTTGATGCACTTATTTTAAAAGGCAAAGGCGGAGATAATGATAGTGATTTTGATGAAAGTAAACTTACAGACGAAGAAAAAGAACAATATAAAACCCTTACAAGTTCTGTAGAAACACTTAAATCAGACATAGCTAACTACGATACAGCTAAGAAATCAATGGAAGATCTTAAAAATTATGTTAATATTGAGGTGAAAGATGGCAAGACAACTGTATCAGCTCTAAAAGAGACAGATTCAGCTGCTGGAGTTGCCAATATAGCTGCTGAGACTGCTGACAGGAATACTAAGATTAAGGCAGACCTTACAACACAGTATCAGAACAAAGCAAAGAATAGCTATGATATGATTAACGCAGCACATAAGTTTTCTAAGGGCGCATCAAGAAAAGTAGGACAGGATTCAGAAATTGAGCTTAATGGTGCTACATTTACAAGTAATAGCAATAACTATTCGATTAATGGCATTACAATACAGGTAACCGCTAAGACTAAGGATGATGAGCAGGTTACAATAACTACAGATACAGATGTAGATGCAATCTATAAGTCTATTAAAGATATGTTTACAGATTATAATAAGCTGATTAAGTCAATGGATGAAGCTTATAATGCAGACAGCTCTAAGGGATATGAACCACTTACAGATGATGAAAAGTCCGCAATGACAGATGATGAAGTTGAAAAGTGGGAGACTAAGATTAAGGACTCACTGCTTAGAAAGGATGATACTTTAAGCAGTATTATCAATACTATGAAGAATGATATGGCTTCATCATTTACAATTAACGGAAAGTCGTATGCTTTATCAAGCTTTGGTATAGCAACACAGGGATATTTCTCATCAGGTGAGAATGAAAAAGGTGTATATCATATTGATGGTGATTCAGATGACTCTGTTTCATCGGGTAATGATGATAAGTTAAGGGCGGCAATAGCAAGTGATCCGGAGACTGTAGTTTCGTTCTTCTCACAGCTTGCTACAAAGCTTTATACAGATTTAGGTAATAAGATGGCTACATCTTCAGTGAGCAGTGCTTATACAGTATATAATGACAAGCAGATGACTAAGCAATATTCAGAATATACAACTAAGATAAGTGATGCAGAGACTAAGATTACAACTTGGGAAGATTACTATTATAGTAAATTCTCAGCTATGGAATCAGCTTTATCAAAGCTTAACTCGCAGACATCATCAATGTCTGGTTTATTTGGAAATTGATAATTGGGTATTGATTTAATTCTATATTAAGGATAATATGGTAATAGGAATATAAGGTGTTTATGACATCAGGAGAGAGGACAAGTTATGATATATAATCAGAATATGGCACAGCAGTATAACCGCAATAAGATATTAACAGCGACACCGGCTGAGCTTACGTTATTATTATATGAAGGTGCAATTAAGTTTTGTAATATTGCTCAGGTTGCAATAGAAAAGAATGATACAGAAAAGGCACATACTAATATAGTAAAGGCAGAGATGATTATAGAAGAGCTTCAGTCAACACTTAATCGTAAATACCCGGTAGCAGAGGATTTTGATAATGTGTACAAGTATATCTACAGCCTTTTAGTTGACGCTAATATGAAGAAAGATACACAAGTTCTTGATCAGGCATTAGTTGAATTAAGAGGAATGAGAGATACTTGGAAAGAAGTTATGGCAAAAGCTGGTAATTAATAATATAAAGGTATAGTCAAATAGTAATTTAACTATACCTTTATGATATCAAGATGGTGGTAATAGTATATGATTACAGAGAATTATCTTCAGATAATGATAGATAGTCTGCTTAAGAAGATAGAGATACTTAAGAAAGTATCTGAACTTAATGAACAACAGAGTGCTTTGCTTGATGATAAAGAATTCGATGGAGATAAGCTTCAGAGTAATATGGAGAGTAAAGCTGCATATATAGATGAGCTTAATTCACTTGATGAGGGCTTTCAAGCTGTATTTGACAGAGTAAAAGAAGATGTAGAAGAGTATAAGGCTGATTATAAGGAATTAATAATTAGATTACAGGAGCTTATAAGAGAAGCTACATCCTTAAGTGCGACTATACAGGCACAGGAATCAAGAAACAAAGTCAGAGTTGATATTAAGTTCAGGCAGTTAAAGGATAATGCTAAGACAGCCAAGCGAAGTGTAAGTATGGCTAATAAGTATTATCAGAATATGAGCAGGGTAAGTTCTGAACCGCAGTTTATGGATCAGAAGAAATAGTTTTATATAAAAGAATGTATAATATTATTGCCAGATAATATAAGTATGGTTACAGCACGCAATAATAAGCTGTAATGTTTTTGACACTTATAAAAAAATATATTAAAATAAGTTTATATCAGGGCTAAAGTTAATAAACAATAGTCCGATATAATATATAACAGGAGCAATCCTGAACAATTTAATTATGGGTGGCAGGGACGCCACCAAGAATTCAAGGAGGAAACTATTATGGTAGTACAACACAATCTTACAGCAATGAACGCTAACAGACAGTTAAGCGGAGTTCAGAGTGCACAGCAGAAGTCAACAGAGAAGTTATCATCTGGTTACAGAATTAACAGAGCTGGTGATGATGCTGCAGGTCTTTCAATTTCAGAGAAGATGAGAAGCCAGATCAGAGGTCTTAACAAGGCTGCTTCTAATGCTCAGGATGGTATCTCATTAGTACAGGTAGCTGAAGGTGCTCTTAACGAGACACATTCAATTCTTCAGAGAATGAACGAATTAGCAACACAGGCAGCTAACGATACTAATACATCAACTGATAGAAATGCTCTTCAGCAGGAGATGGATCAGTTAACATCTGAAATCGATAGAATCCGTTCAACAACACAGTTCAACTCAATGAACTTACTTGATGGTTCATTCACAGGAAAGAACTTACAGGTAGGTGCATTATCAGGACAGAGTATTTCAATTTCTATTGGAAATATGAATGCTTCTTCACTTAAGATTAGCGGACTTAAGGTAAGTTCATTCTCAGCAGCAGGTGCAGCAATGGCTTCTATTCAGGCAGCTATTAACTCTGTATCTACTCAGAGATCTAAGCTTGGTGCTCTTCAGAACAGACTTGAGCATACTATCAACAACCTTAATACAACAAGTGAGAATACATCAGCAGCTGAATCACGTATCCGTGATGTAGATATGGCTACAGAGATGGTTGAATACAGCAAGAACAACATTCTTGCACAGGCTGGACAGTCTATGCTTGCACAGGCTAATCAGGCTAACCAGGGTGTTCTTTCACTCTTAGGCTAATTAGGTAGTTGAAGTTATAATACTATCATAAAGGCTGTGACTTTAACAAGTATTTGTTATTGTCACAGCCTTTTTTAAAATTTTTAAATTAAGGGGTTAAGTCTATATCAAAATATCCGATATATATTGCAGTTAAGTTTTAGAAGACTTATATACAGTTTATTAATTACAATATATATTTAAGGAAAAGTAAGACATTCAGGGAGGAATTATTAATGGTAGTACAGCATAATCTTACAGCGATGAACGCTAACAGACAGTTAAGTGGAGTAACAAGTGCACAGGCTAAGTCAACAGAGAAGTTATCATCAGGTTATAGAATTAACAGAGCCGCAGATGATGCAGCTGGACTTTCTATATCAGAGAAGTTAAGAAGCCAGATAAGAGGTCTTGATAAGGCTGCTTCTAATTCGCAGGATGGTATTTCATTAGTGCAGGTAGCTGAAGGTGCCCTTAATGAGACACATTCAATCTTACAGAGAATGAATGAGTTAGCAACACAGGCAGCTAATGATACTAATACATCATCAGATAGAGATGCTCTTCAGCAGGAGATGGATCAGCTCACATCAGAGATTGATAGAATACGTTCCACAACACAGTTCAACTCAATGAACCTGCTTGATGGTACATTTACTGGAATGAGATTGCAGGTAGGTGCATTATCAGGACAGAGTATTTCAATTTCTATTACTAATATGAATGCTTCAACACTTAAGGTTAGTGGACTTAAGGTGAGTTCATTTTCAGCAGCAGGTGCAGCGATGGCATCTATTCAGGCAGCTATCAATTCAGTATCTAATATGAGATCTAAGCTTGGTGCTATTCAGAACAGACTTGAGCATACTATTAATAACCTTCAGACAACAAGTGAGAATACATCGGCAGCAGAATCTCGTATCCGCGATGTAGATATGGCTACAGAGATGGTTGAATACAGCAAGAACAACATTCTTGCACAGGCTGGACAGTCTATGCTTGCACAGGCTAATCAGGCTACACAGGGAGTTCTTTCACTTCTTCAGTAATTTATAATTATAATAAAGATATATGTTATAGAGGATTGTCATATTATATGGCAATCCTCATTAATTATATGGAGGAATTAATGGTAAAGGTATCAATTGTTATACCAGTATATAATGCTGAAAAGTATATAGACAGGTGTGTGGATTGTCTGCTTAACCAGACGTTAAAGGATATAGAGGTAATATTTGTTGATGATGGTTCAACAGATAATAGTGGATTATTGTTAGAACAGTGGTGTAATAAAGTGCCAGATATATTTCAGGTAATTCATTCAGATAGAGACAGAGGTCCTGGTGGAGCAAGAAATCTGGGTATAGCCAAAGCAACAGGAAGTTATATTGGATTTATGGATTGTGATGACATAATTGATCGTACAATGTATGAAAAGCTATATAATAAAGCAGCAGAGGCAGGTTATGATATGGTGGATTGTGCATATTATAATGAATTGTCAGATGAGAGCGCTTTGGCAATAGGAGACAATATTACAGGCAAATTAGATGATGCCAAACGCAGTGATATTATAGCAGGAGTGGGTTATGCAGTAACCAAGATATTCAGGCTGTCGGTAATAAAAGATAATAATATCAGGATAAGAGAAAATGTTATATATGAAGATTTGGATTTTCTTATAAATATAGCACTGAAAATTAATAATACTGCTAATGTCAAAGAAATCCTGTATATATATAAGAATAATGATAATTCTGCATCACATAATAATCGTGAACAGATTAAATTTAACGATATGTTAGCTGTATACAAGGCAATTGACCGCCTTAAGTATGATTGCAATGTAGATGAAGCAATAAAGTATGCTAAGATAACGTGTATTGCAGGGGCAATAGGAATATGTCTTATGAATCAGGACAATAATCAATTCAGTTTAGAAGATAATCTTTTAAATCTTAGAAGCATTTCTAAGAAAGAACTGGTTAATTGGGAGAATAACAGATATATTCAGGAAAATATGTCTAAGGATAATAAAGATATATTAAAATGGTTTGCAAAGATATAATCAGTGTATAAGAATTGAGGAAAAATGAAAATATTATATTGTAGCTGGTATGAGAATTCGAGGGAAGATCTGGAACGTGCCCTTAATAAAGCTGCTGATGAGGTTATAGTTATTGAGCATAAAGTTAAAGAGTATTTAGGGCTGAATGAGAATATAAGACAAGAAATAATAAGTATTGTAGTTAAAGGTATTGATATAGTAATCTCCTTTGACTTTATTCCAATATTATCCGAAATATGTAATTGGTACAATATTCAATATGTATCGTGGATATATGACTGGCCTAACTATACGTTATTTTGTAAAGAAGTATATAATAAATGCAATAGGATTTTTCTGTTTGAGAGAAATGGTATAGAATTATTGTCCAGATATAATATTGGAAATATACAATATTCCAGCCTTGCTGTGGATACAGACAGACTTGACAGGCAATTAGGGAAGGACATTATCAATACTAAATATGATTATGATGTAAGCTTTGTTGGAAATATGAATACTAACCTGAATAATATATTGATGTCAGATGAAATTCCGTCATATTATGAGGGATATATCAATGGTCTGGCACAGGTACAGCAAAAAATATATGGATATAATGTTGTCAATGAAATTGTGGATAAGGAATGGGTACGCGGATATTTGAGAGCTTCATGTGTTGATATGGATAATATTGTTATTCCGCACGAATGTGTGTTAGCGGCTCAGATTAATAAATACATAACAGGTCTTGAAAGAACTAATCTGTTAAATGCAATTGCTGATAAGTATAATTTAGATGTATTTACCGGCAACGAAGAATTAAACATAGAAAAAGCAGTTATGCACAAAAGCATAGATTATTATAGCAGAATGCCAGAAGTATTTAGAAAATCAAAGATTAATCTGAATATGACATTACGTTCAATTACATCAGGTATTTCATTAAGAGTATATGATATTTTAGGTGCAGGTGGCTTCTGCCTTACTAATTATCAGGAGGATATAGCGAAGCTTTTTAAGGATGGTGAAGAATTAGTTATGTTTACTGATGAGAATGATATGCTTAATAAGCTGGAGTATTATCTTTTGCATGAAGAAGAAAGAATGGCAATTGCTTTAAATGGACATAAAGCAGTTAAAAAATTTAGCTATGATAATGTGCTGGAATATATATTGAAGTATATAGCTTTGACATAGTATTGAAGGAGTGATTGGGTGAATTTATCAGTATGTATAATTACAAAGAATGAAGCATTAAAATTAAAAAAATGTCTGGCTTCTTTAAAGCGTTATGATGTTGAAATTGTAGTCGTGGATACTGGTTCAACAGATGAAACCTTACAGATTATTGAGGAATATGCAGATATAAAAGGTAATTATAAATGGAATGACAATTTTGCTGAGGCAAGAAATTGCTCCATAACGCTTGCGAATAATGAATGGATTCTCGTATTAGACAGCGATGAATGGATTGATAGTGCAGATATGAATTTAATAAATTCAATATTATTACAATCTGATAGTAATATTGTTGGACGTATTGAGCGTATTAATGACATAAATTTGAGTGGTGAGAATGTAAAAGGAACAGAAAGAATAAGCCGCTTGTTTAATAAAAAATATTGCCATTATGAAGGGAGGATTCACGAACAGGTTGTAAGTAATAATGGAGATGAGATTAAAACCATAGATGTTCCGATAATAGCAGGACATTCAGGATATGCAGGAAGCGAAGATGATAAGAAGAGAAAATCAGAACGTAATATAAAGCTGCTTATGATGGATTTAATGGAAAATGGAGCTTCTCCCTATACATATTATCAGATTGGTAAAAGCTATTATATGCAGAAGGATTATGAGAAGGCATCAGAATATTTTGAGAAAGGTCTGGAATATGATTTGAATCCGAAGCTTGAATATGTTCAGGATATGGTTGAGACATATGGGTATTCGTTACTTAATCAAAAGCGGATACAAGAAATGATGTTTCTTGAAAATGTATATAATGAATTTGCAGTAAGTGCAGATTATGTGTTTCTTATGGGGTTGGCATATATGAACAATGGTCTGTTTGATAAAGCAATAGATGAATTTAATAAGGCAAAATTGTATAAGCTGTGTAAGATTGAAGGCTGTAATAGTTATAAGGCTGATTATAATATTGGTGTGATATATGAGTGCCTTGGTAATAAAGAAAAGGCACTGGAAAACTATAAAAAATGTGGCAGATATGATCCGGCATTGAATGGAATAAAAAGGATTGGATATAATTAATCAGCCAATCCTTGAAATTATGCTATCAATATTATTTATAAGGTTAATGTCTTTGCTGCTCATTTTATTTTGTATATATTTGTTGTCTGTTATTGGAAGTTTTATGTAGTTATTCAGATAATAATTTATTGTATTAAGTCGCTGCTTCTGTATAGAAGCGGGAGCAGCCTGTCCTAGGTTAAGACAAGTGTTAAGTGTCAAAGCACATAAATTATATATAGAATATTCTACAGCATATTGGATTTTGAAATAATCAGGTAAAGACGATAATTTATTATAGATAGCTTCTATTGCGGCAGAAGCATTGTTATAATAACTATCGGCATTAACACATTTGGAAATTGATGTTGGATAATTTTTATAACAATAAAGTATTTCTTTAACATTTCCAATGCTGTCAGCGGTGGCAAATAAATACATTAATGTTTCAAAATCTTCAAGTATACAATGTTCTCGGAATTCAAGACCAACTCTGTCAATAAAAGATTTCTTTATAAGCTTAGACCAGAAATATCCACCACTAGCAATCAATTCGCTTCGTTTATAACCATTAAGAGTTCCGGTTAATTCATCAGAAGCGTGCACAATAGCAGTATCTGTAGCTTCGTTGTAATATCCACAATCCACAATATCATAATTACCCGAGATTGCCTTAGTATACATTTTCTCAAACATATCAGGAGTTGCAATATCATCACTATCCATAAAGCCGATATAATCGCCGGAAGCATATGATAAACCGATATTTCTTGCACCTCCAGCTCCGTGGTTCTCATCAAGATTTATTAGAAGAACCTTGTCAGAAAATTGTGATTCGCAATCAGAAAGTATATTAAATGAGCCGTCAGTGGAGCAGTCATTAACAAGAATAAGTTCCATATCGGAAAGGGTCTGGTTGACAAGACTGCTTAAGCTGTCAACAAGAGTTGGTTCAGAATTGTAAACGGGCATAATAACCGATACTTTTGGCATATTAATCTTTATCCTCCTTGATATATGTGATAATATTATTATAACATAGATTGGCGTATAAAAGGAGTGTATGTATGAGTATAGTCAGGATTTATTGTATGGCACATAAAAAATATGAGAAATTAAATAATGATATATACATTCCACTTCAGGTAGGAGCTGCACTTCATAATTCCTTGGGATATCATAGTGATAATACAGGTGATAATATTTCGGAAAGAAATCCTTATTACAGTGAGCTTACAGGGTTGTATTGGTTATATAAGAATGATTCGGATTGTGATATAACAGGGTTATGTCACTATAGAAGATATTTCATTAATGAGCGCAATGAGGTGCTTTTAAAGGAAGATATAGAACATATATTAAATGAGTATGATATTATTGTGTCAGAGCCTCTGGAGCTTGAGAGTCAATCATTATATGAAAGTTATGCTGTTAAGCACAATAAAAAAGATATGGATTTAACAAGAGAGGCAGTTTCAAAGCTGTATCCAGATTATCTTGATACATTTGATGAGGTAATGAATGGCAGTAAAATGTATTTTGCCAATATGTTGATTGCTTCAAAAGAGAAAGTTAATGCTTATTCTAAGTGGCTTTTTGATATATTATTTGATGTTGAGAAGCAGCTTGATATGACAGGATACGACGAATATAATCAAAGAGTATATGGATTTATAGCAGAGCGACTTTTAAGAGTATGGATTGTTTATAATAATTATAAACCATATGAATGCATTGTTGGTCTTACGGAAAGTAAGGCAGAAACTAAAAATGCAATTGAATACGCAGCGCAATTATTAAAAATGGTAATTATAATCAGGTGTTGCAATATCTGGATGAAGTTAAAGAGAAAAGACCAGATGCGTTCTATCTGGATTCAGATATAGATAGAAGTCTTGGATATATCTATACATTTGCTAAGATAATGCAGACAGAGGAACAGGCAGGGATTAATAATCTTTGTGGATTGTCGCTTGATTATAAGGGACTGATTAATGTTGGTAATGAACTTGCTGATATAATTGCAGGTGCGCCGGAGAAGCTTTATGGTTATATTCAGACAAAAAATTTGTCAATATATTATATGCTTGTTATGCTGCCTAAATTGTATGAGAATAAAGAAGACTTAATTAATATTTATAACTATCTTGCTAATGAATATCTTAATCGTAATGATTTGAATACGGCAAAGATATATGTTAATCAGGCACTGGAGCTTGAATAAGATTATTGGAAGCAGTTTATAGGTGGTAATATGGAAAGATATGTATGACGAATAAAGATATATATGATAAATAAAGATATATATGTTAAAGATAAATAGAAGATAATTGTGATTGCATATAGTAGAAAAGAGGGAATATGAAAAAGATAAGTGTTATTATTCCGTGTTATAATTCTGTTAAGTGGCTGCCTAAGTGCTTTATGTCGCTTGTTGAGCAGAGTATAGGTATAGATAACCTTGAGTTGATATTTGTTAATGATGCTTCTACGGATGATGGGCAGACGTGGGATATGCTTAAAGAGATGGAAAAAGCATATCCAGAGTCGATTATTATAATAGACCTTCCATATAACAGAAGACAGGGTGGGGCAAGGAATGAAGGACTTAAGTATGCTTCGGGTGAGTATATTGCATTTGTGGATTCTGATGACTGGATTGAAGAAGGCTTATACGAAAAAGCATATTTGAAAGCAAAAGAGAAAGATGCGGATATAGTACAGTTTAATTATAACTATTATTTTGATAATGTAGGAATAGTCTGTAATAAGAATGAGATGAAAGATGAATATATTGAAATAAAGTGTGCAGATGACCGGAAAAATATGCTGATTATGGAGAAATTCACATATGGCTGTTGGAATAAGCTGTATAAAAGGTCGATGGTTATTAATGCCAACACAGCATTTGCAGAAAATGTTATATATGAAGAGCCATTATTTGTCTATCCATTACTATTTTATGCTAATAAATTAGTGAAAATGTCCGATAAATTATATATATATAGACAGAACAACTACGGAACCATGCGTAATGATATGAAAGCGGTGGAAACATTATTTCAACATACACAGGTTCAGTTAATGGTCTGGGAGTTTATGAAGAATACTTCATATTTTAAAGAGTATTATGAGGAGATTAAGTTATATTTTCTTCATACATATTTATATGAAATTCTTGATTTTGCAAAGCAAAGAGAGATAACAATAGATTATGAACAGTATGTTCCACTTACAAGCAGGGCATTGAGCGAGGTGAAAGATATAACAGAATCACCTTATAGTTCGATTCTTGTAAAGCAGATGCCATTATATAAGGCAATCGCAGAAGGACTTACGAGACAGCAGTATATTGGATATATTGATAAGATTTAAGAGGTAGCAAGGATGCTGGAATTGGATGATAATTATTTCAAGGAAGAAGAAAGATGTGGGTTTAAGATTCCATCTATGATGAAGCGCGTATTGGCGGTTGAGATGGATGTACTCACACATATAGATCGAATATGTATGGAATATGGACTTACATATTATGCAGCTTTTGGGACAATGTTAGGGGCGGTACGCCATAATGGTTTTGTTCCGTGGGATGATGATATTGACATCTATATGATAAGACCTGATTATCAGATATTGATGAAGGTTTTATCAGATGAGCTTCCCGAAGGTTATTATAATAGCAGTTCATATTCTGATTCTACGCATATGCAGCCTTTGACATCAGTTATGAATACCAAATACATAATTACTGATGTGTCTGAAAGAAAAAAATTCTACGGATGCCCATATATATGTGGCATTGATATTTTTCCATTAGACTATATTCCAAGTAATGAAGAAGAATTGAACACATTTAGAAATATATATACAGTTGTATATTCTACTGCAAGAGAATTTAATCAATATACAATAGAAGAACGAGAACGATATCTGAATCTCATTGAAGAAATGTGTAATACAAATATAGATAGGAATGAGAATATACAGAATCAGCTCTGGCTATTATTGGATAAAGTGGCAGGAATATTTAATAAAGATGAATGTGAGTATCTTACATATCTACCAACGAATATATGTTATAATCCAGAGCTTAAATATAAAAAGGAATGGTTTACCGGCGTGAAGCGTTTTCCTTTTGAATACATATCAGTGCCTGTAGCCAATGGATATGATGAGCTTCTTAAAATAACATATGGCGATTATATGCAATATGACAGACAACGTGGACGAGCACATAATTATCCATTTTATAAGAAACAGGAAGATTTTCTGATAAAGAATAATCTGATGTAGATATTAAGAATATGTGTTGTTTTGGATAAATCTCTGATTATAAAGAATGATTAGAGTATGACAATCATGGAGGATAAAATGAAAAAGGTAATTACATATGGAACCTATGATTTATTTCATGAGGGACATTACAAATTGCTGAAAAGAGCAAAGGAATTGGGCGATTATCTTATAGTCGGAGTAACAACAGAGCATTTTGATGAGGCGAGAGGAAAGCTTAATGTTGTTGATCCAATTATGAAACGTATAGAGAATGTTAAGAATACTGGTCTTGCTGATATGATTATAGTTGAGGACCATGAAGGACAGAAGATAGAAGATATACAGAAATATAATGTAGATATATTCACCGTAGGTTCTGACTGGATTGGAACATTTGATTATCTTAATGCTTTCTGTAAAGTGGTATATCTGGAGAGAACACCTAATATATCATCTACAATGCTTAGGAGCAGTTCTTTTAATATAACAAAAGTAGGACTTGTTGGAACTGGCCGTATAGCTGAAAGATTCATTGCAGAAGCAAGATATGCCAGTGGATTGATTGTTACAAGTGCCTATAATCCTGATATTGAAAGTGTTAATGATTTCAAGAAAAATTGTTCTGAATATGAGATAGATATGTATACAGACAATTATGATGAATTTCTTGAAAAAATAGATGCAATATATATAGCATCTACACACGAAACGCATTATGAGTATGCCAAGAAGGCATTAAAGAAAGGCAAGCATGTTCTTTGTGAAAAGCCATTGGCATTTACAAGGGTTGAAAGTATAGAATTATATGATCTGGCAAAAGAACAGGGTGTCGTTTTAATGGAGGCAATTAAAGCAGCATATTGTCCGGGATTTCAGCAATTACTTAATGTTGTACAGAGTGGCAAGATAGGTGAGATTAAAGATGTGGAAGCCTGCTTTTCAAGAATAGCAAGAGTTGAGTCGAGAGAGCGAAAAGATCCTAAGTATGGTGGAGCATTCCTTGAGTATGGTGGTAATGCGTTAATGCCAATTATAAAAATATTAGGTCAGAATTATCAGTCCGTTACATTTGACAGTCTGGATAATGAATTAGGAACAGATGATTATACAAAAGTTCAGATCCGCTATAAAGATGCAATGGCAACAGCAAAGGTAGGGATGGCAGTTAAATCTGAGGGTCAGTTAATAGTCGCGGGAACTAAAGGTTATGTGATTGCACAATCACCATGGTGGCTTACTGAAAAGTTTGATGTAAGGTATGAGGATGAGTCAGTGATAGAACATTATGAACCTAAGTTCATAGGAGATGGGCTTCGCTATGAGATTAGTGAGTTTATTGCCAAGATCCACCAGTTAGGAGAGAATGCCTATAAACTGACAGCGGTAGAATCGATTGCGATAACAGATATTACTGAAAGATTTATAAGATTTCGAAATATTATATAATTGATTTAAAGATGTATTTAAGAGGATTTATGTATAGCAAAAATTGGGTAAGATTATGTGATGAAATTAAAGATTATGTAAGATTATATATTGAAATAAATACAAGAACTGGATTGGCAGATAAAATATTGTATGATGAATATTAGAAGAATATTATTGATCATTTGATTTCACAAGGAATATGTAGAGTTTTTTGAAAGAAAAAGAAAGAGTTTAAATGACTTAGAAAGTTTTTAGATATCAATTATACCACGATATATCGTGGAGAATATATGTTGCCATAATTAAGTCGCACAAAAGGAGATATATAAAGTGAACAAACGATTAGTTGTTTTGACTGATAATGAATTAAAACAAATGCACAAAATTCAATTAAATATGCTCATAGAATTTGATAAGGTATGTAGAAACAATAATATAAAATATATATTAGATGCAGGAACACTTCTAGGAGCAATAAGACATAAAGGGTTCATACCTTGGGATGATGATATAGATGTAAGAATGTTAAGAGATGATTATGAAAAATTTTGTGTTGTAGCTAATAAAGAATTACCTGATAAAATGTTTTTTCAAAATTATAAAAATGATAAAGGTTATCCGTGGCTGTACTCTAAAATACGAATGAAAGGGACAAAAGCTGTAAGGATTGGTCAAGATAAACTAAATATGGAAGATGGAATATATATGGATATATTTCCTTGCGATGGAGTACCTGATGATAACAAAGAGAAGATTAGACATAATAGATTAGCTAAAATATATAGAAAAATTCTGTATGCAAGAATAGGAAAGCATACTTGTGATAAATGGTATGAAAGATTATGGTGGACATTAGTGTGCATTATACCAAGAAGTTATGTATATAAACATAGCGATAAGCTTGTGAAAAAATATACAGAATATAATTGTAAAAAGGTTGGAACAATTGGATGGCATGAACTTCCTGATGTTAATGGATTTCAGGTTAGTTATTTTACCAATTTAACAGAAGTCGAATTTGAAGGCCATATGTTTTATGCACCAAAAGATTGGAATGGATTTTTAACGTATTCGTTTGATAAAGATTATATGGAGTTACCGCCAGTTGAACAGCAATTTAAAGATCCGGAATTGGTAGAGTTTGATTTAGGAAATACGATTTAGAAGGTGAGGTTGAATATATATGCTGAATTTTACTGTAGGTCCTGTGCAGGAAAGTAAAGAAGTATTAGAAGTTGGAGCACAGACAACACCATACTTTAGAAATCAGAGTTTTTCAAAAGTAATGCTGGAAAATGAAGCTATGATGAAAGAACTGACATTTTCTGATAAGGATTCCAGAGTTGTATTTTTAACTGCATCTGGTACAGGAGCGATGGAAGCAGCTGTAATTAATTCGTTTACTACGGAAGATAAAGTCCTTATAGTCAACGGAGGAAGCTTTGGTAAAAGATTTGTACAGATATGTCAGATACACGATATACCATACACAGAAATAGTTGTACCAATGGAAAAAGCGCTCACTAGCGATATGCTTGAACCATATAACGGAAAAGGTTATACAGGTTTTCTTGTGAATATGCACGAAACTTCAATTGGCAAATTATATGATATTGAGATGATTTCAGATTTCTGTAAAAGAAATAATTTATTCTTAGTAGTTGATGCTGTAAGTGCATTTTTAGCAGAGCCAATTAATTTAAGCAAGCTTGGAATAGATATTATGCTTACAGGGTCTCAGAAAGCACTTGCTGTTCCACCGGGGGTATCTATTCTTGTTATGAATAAGAGGGCTGTTGACAGAGCATATGAATTAGATGTTAAAAGTATGTATTTTAATCTGGCAGATGCCTTAAAAAATGGTGAAAGGGGGCAGACACCATTTACACCTGCTGTAAGTATTTTATTACAGATTCATAAGAGACTTGAAGAGCTTTGTAAAGAGGGAGCAGAGGCTGAGAATAAAAGAATTGCAGAATTGGCAGCAGATTTTAGAAATAAAGTGAAAGGATTACCATTTAAAATGTTTAGTCCATCACCATCTAATGCGGTTACAGCAATGATTATGGAAAATGGTAAGTCAGCATATGATTTATTTGAAATATTAGAGAGTGACTATGGAATTTGGATATGTCCTAGTGGTGGAGATTTAAAAGATAAGTTATTCAGAGTTGGACATCTTGGAGCATTAACATTTGAAAATAATGATAAATTGATAGATGCCATGAAAAAAGCCATTGAGAATATATAAAGGATAAATGAATGCTAAATAAAACATTGGGTTAATAGAATGGAGTTATAATGATTGATTTTCCGCAGGATTATTTTAAAACAGAAGTACGCGATGGTTTTGAAGTTCCTTCAATGATGAAAAGAGCATGGGCAGGTCAGATGGAGGTATTGCAGGTAATAAGGGAGATATGTGAACGTCATAATATACTATGGTTTGCTGATTACGGAACATTGCTTGGAGCTATAAGACATAAAGGATTTATACCTTGGGACGATGATATGGATATTGGAATGACAAGGGATAATCTTAATAAGTTTATAAAGTATGCAAAGGACGAACTCCCAGATGAATATAAGTTATTATGTATGGATTTGGAATCAGAATATGATTCATTGATTGTAAGAGTGGTTAATTCTACATCGGTATCTATGGATAAAGAAAGATTGGACAAATTTCATGGCTGTCCTTATGTATTAGGAATAGATATATTTCCAATGGATTATTTATCCAGAGATGAAGAAGAAAGAGAGTTACATATACAGGTTATAGGAATAATTCTTGGCGCTGTAGATGCAATGTCCTCACCAGAGGCAGATCCTTTAGAAGTGGAGCAGTTCTTACAGAATGTGGAGACTCTTACAGGAACTAAAGTTGACAGAAATAAGCCAGTAAAGATTGCCCTGCTTTCGTTAGTAGAAAAGTTATTCTGCATATATGGAAGCGAAGAGGCAGATGAAGTAACCGGATTATGGAGAATAGTATATGAATCAGATTTTCATTTTCCTAAAGAATGGTTCGAGGATTTAATAGAAGTACCATTTGAGAATATTACAATACCGATTCCCAGAGAATATGATAAGGTATTAAGTTTGAAGGTGGGAAAGAATTATATGACTCCGATTATACAAGAAACACATAATTATCCTTTCTATAAAGAACAGGAAGCTATATTGGAGAAGAAGCTAGGTTATAAACCAGAATAGATATGTAGATATATCATATATAGATTGGTTAAGAGAACATAGGAAAGATAGGTATGATTAATTATGGTAAAAGCTGATTTAGATAATTACAGTGTAATGTTAAAAGAGATTATTAAGCTATGTCAAAAAGTAAAAAATATACAAGAAGATGATTTGATATTACAGATACTTATAAAGTGTCAGGAAACTGTAATAACGATAGGGGAAAGTCTTGAGGATATAATTAATAAAGTAGATAGACAAGCAATCGAGAATTTACATATTATTAAAAGATTAGAAGAATTCTGTGAACTGGATTATGAGTTTTCTAACAGCAAGGAACAGGTTCTTGTAGATAAAATGATTGAGTGTATTAAGAGTGTACTAAAAGATATTAGAACCATACCAAGAACGTATAGAGTAGCTTTTTTACCATATAAGGCTGCAATGTGGGATAGTTTAGAGAGTATATGGAGAGAATTTGCTGCGAGTGACGAATGTGAAACATCTGTTGTTCCAATTCCATATTTTGAAGCTAATAGAAAGACCAATCAATGGGATACCTGTTATGAGGGGGACAAATATCCAGATTATGTTCCGTTAGTTAATTTTCAGGATTATCTATTGGGACAGAAGAAGCCAGATTTAGTCTTTGTCCATAATCCATTTGATCAGTTTAATAATGTGACGACAGTACACCCTGCTTATTATTCCGCCGAATTAAAAAAATCCTGTGGAAAATTAGTATATGTACCCTATTATGTTAATCCAGGTTTTATATCTGATGATTATAATGAATTACCGCTATTGTATCGTTCGGACTATATAATTGTACAATCTGAAAAAGCAAAGGAAACTTGTAAAGATTTTCCTTATTATGATAGGGTCTTAGCTTTAGGTTCTCCGAAGTTTGATAAGGTGATTAATCTATATAATGAAAAAGTGACACCGCCAGAAGAATGGAATATTAATCTTGATGGTAAAAAATGTATCCTATTAAATACTACACTTACAGATTTTCTTGAAAGTGGAGAACTTTTAATGAATAAGTTGTATAAAGTATTTGAAATAGCATTAGATAGGAAAGATATTGTTATAGTATGGAGACCACACCCATTGTTAAGGGGTACAGTTAAGGCTATGCGACCACAATATATAGAAAAATATGATGAGTTAGTGCAATATTTTATTGATAATAAAGTCGGGGTATATGATACAACCGCTGATGTATCAAGAGCTGTAGCCGTGTCTGATGCATATGTTGGTTCACATTATAGCTCAATCATTGCACTATTTGAGGTCATTAATAAACCAATATTTAGGATAGATAGTAAAAAGTTTCTGGATAGAAATTCGGTAACAGATAGAAGAAAAGCAGATGCAGTAGATGTTTTTAACAAACCGCATGATAAAGATTTCTTTGGCTGTTATGAATCTATAAATTATACAGTTGAGGATTTTCTTGATGATTTAGTTGAAGATGACTTAGATGGGGTTATAAAAAAACAAAAGGAAAAAGAAGCTGGGTTGGCAGCAAATTTAGATGGCACGTGTGGTAAAAAAGTGTTTCAGTATCTTATTAATGATATTAAACAATAATATATATTAAAGATTAGATAGTAAGAACTAATATGTGCGGGTAAATCGTTGTTTTTTGGTAATATGGAGGAAAATATGCAGATTAATCATTTGAAATTAAATATAGATGAATTGAAAGATTATTGTACTAAGCATAATATATTTATGTTTGGGTCAGGAGTACAGGGAATACGAGCAGTTTCTTATTTTTCAAGCTGGAATATACAAAACCATATTATGGGTTTTATAGATAATGATAAAAATAAGCAGGGAACACGAATAGATGTTGAGAATTCAGCTTATGAGATATATAGCTTAGATAAAGTAGTTGAAATTATAAAGCCTGATACTGGAATATTAATTGTTAGTTTATATCATAAAGCAATGTTAGAACAATTAAGAAATTATCAAAGTGACAAGATAATTGATTGTATTGTATTAGATGAAGTGGCGGAGCAGGAGTTATATTGTGGAACATATGCCAGCGTTGTAAAAGACAGTGATATTCAATTGATTCCTAAAAAAATTCACTATGCCTGGTTTGGAGATGAAGAGCCAGATTATGTTAAAAAAAATATAGAAAATTGGCATATAATGTGTCCTGATTATGAAATAATAAAATGGAATGAAGACAATTATGATGTGACAAAGAACAGATATATGAGACAGGCATATGAAAATAAAATATGGGGATTTGTACCTGATTATTTAAGATTAGACGTAGTATATGATCAAGGTGGAATATATCTTGATACAGATATATCAATTGTTAAGAATTTGGATGAATTATTATACCAGAAATGTTTTGCATCGGTTGATGCGACACTGACTATGAATTTAGGTTCTGGATTTGGTGCACAGCCTAAATGTGAAATAATACAAGAATTAAGAGATTACTATGATGATGTTGATTTTATCGATAAAGACGGAAATATAGATAGAACATCATGTAATAGTCATTCATATAAGGTGTTAAGAAAGTACGGTGTGCAGATAAATAACAAATTGCAGCGTATAAAAGAAATGAATATATATCCAGAGGTATTTCAGGGAGCCTGTGCACATACAAGAAAGGAAAATATAACTGATAAAACATATTTAGTACATTATGGAGAGATGTCTTGGTTGAAAGAAAAGATTGACTTATAAAATAATTATGGAGATATAAAAGTAATAGCATACAAATATTTTGTCAGAGTAAATATGGAAGTGAAAGAAATGAGTGATAAAACAATTAGTATTATTGTACCTATGTATAAAGGGAAAAAATACATAAGTAATATATTATATATGTATGATGAAAATGTTAGAACTTTGAGAAAAGCAAAAAATTTTGATTCAGTAGAATTAATTATGATTAATGATTATCCTGATGAAAAATTTGTAGTGAAACATCAAGGTGTTCGTGTAATTGATAACGAAGAAAATAAAGGGATTCATAAAAGCCGTGTCATAGGATTAAATTATTGTAAAGGCGACTATATACTGATGCTGGATCAGGATGATTATATATCACCTAATTTTTTATTGAGTCAGATTCAAAATATAGGCAGTTCGGATTTAGTTGTTTGTAATGGAAAACATAATGATTGGCCAATATTTGAATCAGATGATGATTTCAGAAATAAAATGGATGATGTGGGAGTTAATTATATTGTATCTCCAGGACAGGTATTAATAAAAAGTAGTTCTATTCCCAAAGAATGGAAGGAAGATTTAATGAGGTGTGCAGGTGCTGATGATTATTATTTATGGATATTGATGACAAGCAAGGGGGCAGAGTTTGCATATAACAATCAAATTTTGTTCAAACACATAAAAAATGGATTTAATTCATCAAATAATATGCGTTTAATGAATGCTTCCAATCAAGAATTATTACAGAAAATTGACACTCATATTAAGGACAATACTTATAAAGACAGGTTATTGGCAGGAATACACAGTACAATAGAAGAGAATAATATGCAATTACAAATAGAAAAGGTATTCGAAATAATAGCTACGGATAAGAAGTTTATACAAAATTTATTAGAAATAAATGAGTGTAATAAGATATCTGTTTATGGATTTGGAAGTATGGGACAAAAGACATATGATTTGCTAAAGAAAAATGGAATAGCTGTCACTTGTGTATGGGATAAAAAGATCCCGAGTCAATATATGAGTAATGAATACAATATAAAAGTTCCAAGTAGAGAAAATTTAGAATTAGTTGATAATAATGAACTTATATTAGTTACTCCCATAAAGCCTTGCGACGAAATAAGAACATTTTTGAGGCAAAGTGGGGTTAAACATATAACTTCGCTAATTGATTTGGCAAAAGATAATGTGTAAACATATAAATTTATATAAAAATATAATACTGTAATTACGAAAGGATTATATATGAAAAAAAAAGTGTCAGTTTTATGTGTAGTATTTAATCACGAAAAATATATTTCAAGAGCTTTAAATAGTATATTTAGTCAAAAAACACAATTTGAGTTTGAAGTAATTGTTCATGATGATGCCTCAACAGATGGGACAAAGACTATCTTAGAAAAATATAAGACAAGATATGGTGAAAAGCTTAAGGTCTATTATGAAGAGGAAAATAAGTACTCAAGAGGTGAGCTACAAAATATATTAAATGATATTATCTTGAATGAAGCAGAGGGGGACTATATTGCACTTTGTGAAGGCGATGATTATTGGTTAGATGATAATAAACTACAAATACAAGTTGATTATATGGATAATCATCAGGATTGTGTAATGTCAGGACATAATAGTTTATGGGTAGATAATACTACAAATGAAATTACAGTATGTAATGGAGTTGATAGCGAGGGGAGTGTCTCAATCAGTGAATTAATTGGAAATAGGAATGGTTGTTTTTCGACGGCCTCTATTGTGCTTCGGAAGGAAAAATATGTGTTACCAAAACCATTCTCCGAGTGTGGTATAGGTGATTGGCCTATGAAATTATATTCAGCGGAGCAAGGATATGTGTATTATTTTAATAGAATCATGTCTGTGTATAATTTGTATACTGATAATTCGTGGTCTAAAAATACTTTACAATTAACAAATAAAATTATTCATGAAATGGATATGATAACTTTTTTTATTAAATTAAACTGTCATTGGAATTATATGTATGAAAATGACATTCAAACACAAATAGACAGCTGCATTAACGATATAATTTATCAAATTGAATCTAAAGGCGAAATTGTTTCAACTAAGATTGCAGATATTAATGATTTAACAAACAGAAAATACCAAGATGCGTATGAAATGATAAATAGAAAAATTATCTTAAGAGAAAAAGAAGATAGCGAATTAAAGGCATTTGTGGGTAAACATATATATAATTGTATTATGGGTTGTGGAGTAAAAGCAAAAAAATTAACTGAACATATGCAAAAATTAAATATAGATATAGATGGGTATGTAGTATCTAATAATCAAATCGTACCATTTGAGTATAATAAGAAGAAAGTATGGAGATTGAGAGACTTACCCTTTGAAAAAAAAGATGTAGCAGTTATTATAGGAATTCAAAGTGATATAAGAGATGAAATTATACAATCGTTAAATGAAAATGGCTTTAATGATTTTTTCTGGCCATCAGTTTAAAGGAGGAGTTGTTTATGAATGCATATGAAGAGATATTGACATGTTATAATTCATTAAGAGATGAAACATCAAAAAAATTATTTATTGCAAGATTATCATGGAATTTATCAAATGATGATGAATATTTAGAACAGATAGAAGAATTTTTGCCACCTAAATTAAAAAAAATAGGGGTTACAAACAGCAATGTTTTTGATGACTCATTCAAATATATTATTAATAAAATAAATGCGGAATATAAGCAAATTGTAGTATATGGATTAGGAATGTATGGAAAGATATTTGTAGATAAATTTTCAGATAAAAGTAAATTAATAATATGTGATAAGATGATAAGTCAAAGCACAAATGAGTATAAAGGAGTAGAGGTTATTTCAAAAGAAAAATTATTGAATGAATACTCCGAGTTAGATATTTTAGTTACAACATTAAAATACGAAAACGAAATAGTTGAAGAGCTTATGACAGCAGGTATATCTGATAATAAAATTATTAGATTAAGTGAAAAATCAAGAATTTTTGATACTGATGAGGATAGTCAATATTTTGAAAATGACGTAATAACACCGATAGAAAATGAAATATTCATTGATTGTGGATTTTTTAAAGGAGAAACAACAAAGAGATTTGTGGATTGGTGTCATGGTAATTATGAAAAAATATATGCTTTTGAACCGAATGAAGAAAATATTATAGAAGCATTTAAAAATAATGAAATAAATAACATTAAAAATTTAAATGTTATCAATAAAGGAGTATGGGAAGACACTAGAAAGCTACAACTTAGGATTACGGAAAGAGGTGACAGTTGTTACATATGTGATGAAGGAACAGAGACAATTTCAGTCACATCTATAGATGAAGTTTTAGGTGGAGAAAGAGCTACATACATAAAAATGGATGTTGAAGGTTCTGAAATGAAGGCATTATATGGTGCAAAAAAAACAATAAAAAAGTATCATCCACGATTAGCTATATGTATATATCATAAACCAGAGGATATAGTGGAAATACAAAGATATATTATTTCATTGAATCCTGAATATAAGTTTTATATTAGACAATATTCAAATTATACTAATGAAATGGTATTGTATGTAGTGTAAAATTATTAATTATGATACAAACCAAATGCTATATGAAATATTAACTATTAAAAGTCAAGTCTTAAAATGACATTTTTTGAACAAAGTACAGAAATGTATTTTAGATACAGTTTGAACTCAAGTGGAGTTCTTTGAACCTTGAAAGCTGTATAACAAATAGAGCATCGTGACAGGCACTCAAAAAATAGTATTGTATTAGAGAAATTTAGGCTGTTTTGATGTATCGCTGCTTTGTTTTTCAGCATCTGATATGGCAACATTGTAATGTTTGCCTTCAACTTGAATATTAGCGATATAGGATGCAAATGTTGGATCCCAGTAGCAGACATACCTGGCTGCAGTGTACAGGGCATATCGCAGATATATGGGAAATCGCGGTTTTTCATATGTGTGTAAGCACCATCCAGTTGTCTAGATTGATATGTAACGCATTGATAACATAGATGGTTGATCCTTTATTGATGAGATATCTAAGAAGATGGTAACTGTAGTGTTCGATGACTTCCAGTCCTACTTTTACTTTTGTTACATCATCCATAACCGATGTAATCCTTTAATATAGTTCATTAAAATCATCTGAGTTGTTGTTAATGGTAAATGCTTTAAACAGCACTTAGCCATCCGAGTTGGTGATAAAGCAATTATGCTTATCCTTAGTGATATCAATGCCTACGTAAAGCATAATAAATTTCCTTATGAATGTATTTGATACTGTTTTTAGAACTACAGGTGCTCCTTGCAATTGTAACTTTGTTCTAAGTAAATCGTTATGTGGTATCTAAATGATTAACAAATGAACAAAAATACTGTGGTTTGAGCCTTTCTATAACCATCAGGAGGTAGGAAAAATTAACCAATCCACAGCATCTTATATATTATAGTCAAAACATACAGAAGAAATAAAGAAAAGACTATGACTTAATAGTCATAAAGATCTTGGAGAGGATCTATAAAAACTACTACTATATATTATGAGGAAAAAATATATGAAGGAAGAAATTTATAGAGAATACACGTCAGCAGTTAAAGAAGATAAAATATTAATTATAAAAAATAATAAATACAGGATAAAATGCGATTCAAAGTTGTATAAGGAATTTATAATGTTAGATTTACCTCAGGGGGCTGAAATTAAGGAATATATTTATAAAGCTGTTAAGTTAGCTAGAAATGAGAATATTTTTAATATTCTATTTATAGAAGATAATCAATTGTATTCAGATATGATTAAAAATATGTATGATATTGCAGAAAAAGAAGAGTTTAATATATATGTCATTCCTGAATACAATATTGGATTATTAAGAAAGTTTTTTTGGATTGAAAGATTATATATTCAAATGCAATATGATAAACCAAGACTGACACAGTTTCAGGTTCATTTAACAGATGTGTGCAATGTCAATTGTAAGGGATGTGGTCATTATTGTAATATTATTAAAGAAGCTAATATGTTAGAACCTGGCAAATATAAGAATGATCTTATTAACATGAAGAAAAAATTCTGTGGGGTTGAAAAAATATATCTTCTTGGAGGAGAACCACTCTTGAATAAGAATGTATCAAAAATTATTGAAATAACAAGGAATATATTTCCAGATGCAAATATAAGAGTTACTACAAATGGAGTTTTGTTACCTAAAATGGATGATATATTTTGGCAAATCTTAAATAAAGAACATGTTCATATTGAAATTTCTTTATATAAACCAACTAAGGAGATGTGGGGAGATATACAAAATCTGTTGATAGAAAAAGGGGCTGCTTATGATGTATATGTTCTTAACGGAAGAGAGCAGTTTTTTAAATTAAAAATTTTAGAAGAAAATAAAGATTACAAGAAAGCATATGCAAATTGTATTTCAAATCAATGTCATTATTTACGTGATGGAAAAATATATCTATGCCCAGCGGTTTTTAACAATACATTCTTCTATGAGTACTTTAATATAGATATGCCATATGAACCTATAGGTTTTGATTTAAATGATAATAGTATTTCAGGATGGACTATTTTAGAAAAATTACAGTCACCTAACGAAGCTTGTAAATATTGTTCAGAAAAACCAGAGTATTATGAATGGGAAACAAGTTCTAGAGATGTGGCTAAATTAGAAGATTGGGTTGTAGATTAGTAATATAGTAAAAACTATATTTAGCTAATATTAATATGATTGAAAAGTAAGTTGTAAGAATATGTTGATAGAAAGGGGAAAATGGTAATTATTATTTGATTATCTTAATAAGAAATTATGAAAAGAAATGTGATTGTATTACCTGGAACTAAATGGCAGATTCCATTAGTGAATAAGTTAAAAAGTAGAGGGTATAGAGTTGTAGTATTTGATTATTATAATAATCAGCCTGCTTATAAATATGCAGACGAATATTGTTTGGTAGATATATTAGATAAAGAAAGGGTATATGAGCTTGCTGAAAAGTATTCTGCAGTAGCTGTAATATCGGATGAGTGTGATATAGCAACTCCAACTATAGCCTGGGTTTCAGAAAAAATTGGAAAACCTTCAATAGGATGTAAAAAAGCAGAACTTTATACGAATAAATATAAAATGAGGCTATTTGCTAAAGAACATGGTTTGCCAACTCCATTTTTCATTAAATGCTATTCGGTTACAGAGGCTGTTGATGAATTTAACAAATTTGGCAAAAAAATGATAATGAAGCCGTTAGATGCCAATAGTAGTAGGGGTGTGTTTTCAATCGATACAGGTGAACAGATTGAGAAGCATTTTGACGAATCTATAAAATATTCAAAAGCTGAAAAATGTGTATTGCTTGAGGAATACATAGAAGGTGAGGAATTTTCAATTGATGGGATAATGACGTATAGCGGATACTATTCTATGGCAATAGCACATAAAAAACATTATGAAAATAATGAGAATTTAGATCAGGAATTAATTTTCAAATATTACGATGAAAAATTTGATTATGATTTGTTGAGAAACACTAATAAGAGCTATGTGGAACAGACAGGGTTGGAATTTGGATTGACACATGCAGAGTATAAATATAATAAGTATGACGGACAGTTTTATCTTATCGAAATTGGAGCAAGAGGTGGAGGAAATTATATCTCTGGAATAATAAATCCTTGTATTACGGGAATAGAATCGCAAGAGTTACTTATTGATTGGTGCTTAGGAAGAAAACAGAATAGCAAATATTTGCAGTATGATAAAAATTATAAAGAAAAATGTGCTATTATGCATTTTTTTGATTTGGGTGATAAATATGGAGTGATTAAAGCTATTAATGGAGTGGAATATCTTGAAAACAACAAACAGATAAAAAGTTTTTACTTTTCTCATTTGGTAGGTGATAGGGTGCAAGTTGTTAAAGATGGAGGAAATAGATTTGGTTATTATATTGCATGCTGTGATTCACTTGATGAATTAGAACAGATTAAATATGAGATAAAAAATAAAGTATCGATTGAGTTTGAATAGAAGGTGTTGATTAGACATTTTAAAATAGCAAGGAGGCTGTGTATGACATTACTTGATGCAACTGTTCGTGATGGAAGTTATTATGTTGATTTTAAATTTTCCAGCGAAGATGTTTCTGAAATAGTAGGAAGAGTAGCAAAATTAGGATTTAAATATATCGAGATTGGTCACGGAAAAGGTTTAAATGCAAATTCTTTAAAACATGGTTTAGCTATGCAGACAGATGAGGAATATATGAATGCTGCCAAGTTAGTATGTAAGGAATCGAAATTAGGATGTTTTTGTATTCCAGAGATTGCAAGATTAGATGATATTAAAAAAGCTGCTTCAAATGGAATGAATTTTTTAAGAATTGGACAAAATGCGGATGATATTGAGTCTGTAAAAGAATATGTTGTTAAGTCAAAAGAAGAAGGATTAGAGGTAATGGTGAATTTTATGAAGACATACCTTATTTCTCCAAAAGAATTCTCAAAAAAAGCAAAATTGGTAAAAGAATGGGGAGCAGATTGCGTTTATGTTGTAGATTCGTCTGGTGGGATGCTTCCTAACCAGATAGTAGATTATTACAAGTATGTTCGTGATGAAACGGATATAAAAATAGGACTTCATTGTCATGATAATCTTGGACTGGCTGTTTCAAATTCGTTGTTGGCATATGAATTAGGATATGATTTTATTGATACTACATTACAAGGTGTTGGAAGAAGTGTAGGAAATGCAATGGCAGAAAAAGTTATTATGAGCTTAAAAAAAATGGGTGTTGATATGGGATTCGATATTCCCCGGTTATTGGAATATGGATATTACGTAAATGAGCAAATAATAGGCAGAGATGCTATTAGTCCGTTAGATCTTATGTGTGGATTTGCTGATTTTCATTCCTCATTTTTAAAAGAGATATATAGATGTAGTATTGAAAAAAAGGTAGATCCATTAAGATTAATTTTGAAATATAGTGAGCAAGACAAAAAAAATATTGATTATAAAAAGTTGTGTTTGATAGCGGAACAACTTCCTGTTGATAATGATAAAAATCCATATGACTTTAGAAAATATTTCAAAAGTATATATCGATAGGACTGCTATATAAAATATAAATAATTGAATATTTGGTATATTAGCAAAAATATAAGGAAAGAAGGAAAATATTATGTTAAACAAAGAACAAGAAGAAAAATTTGCGGCTTTTAAAGAAGATGATATAAAAAATAATAGAGGTAGAATAGTTAACAGTATGGATGAAATTCGTTTCTTAATATCTCACCCAAAAGAGTGTAAGATTCATCAGAAAATACAGTTAAATGAGATTTTAACATTTGCAACATTATACAGTGAGTATTATAAAAAGTATGCTGATTTTAAGATGCTTCAAGATTTTCCGGTTGTAGATAAGAATGTATATAGAGAAAATTGGGATAAAATAGCAGTTAAGGAATACAGTGAGTTGCCAGATAGCAGAGTTAAATATACAAGTGGTTCTACAGGAACACCATTTAAAATGGTGTTAGATAGAGCGAGACATGGAAGATGGATTGCTGGCAATAAAGTATTTAGAGAGATAGTGGGTATGGAGTCGCACGACAAAGGAATATTTGTTTCAGAAAATATAACGGATAAACATATTCCGATGGATAGGCAGATAAGAGATAATATGTATTACATTGATTGTGCATTTTTGGACAAAGGTGGAATAAATGATTTTATTGATTATTTAATTGATAATGATGTTCATTATATGACAATTCTTGCCTCAGCACTCGAACGTATCTGTATTATGATACAGGAAGGAAAGGTTAAACCATGGACAGGACATTTTGTAGGAATTGATACACAGTCAGATATGTTAAAAGAATCAACTAGAAAAATTGCATCGGAGTACTTTAAATGTCCAGTTACAGATACATATGGTTGTGAAGAGTTTGGGGTTATTGCATCGGAAGATGGAAGTGGATATGGAAGGCTTGTTAATAATGCAGATTTATATGTTGAAGTTTTAGAGCTTGATAAAGATATACCTGTTAAGGAAGGTGAAATAGGTCGACTTGTCATTACAGATTTATATAATAAAGCATTTCCTATGATTCGATATGCGTTAGGCGATTTAGGTTCAATTATAACAGCAAAAGATGGTAAGCAATATCTTAATCAGCTTGCTGGTAGACAAGCTGATATGTTATATACAACAGATGGAAAACCAGTTAATTATTTTTATATTATTTCATTATTGGAGCCATATCAGGATATAAAGCAATTTCAGTTAATTCAGCAGGATTATAATCATTTTAAGTGGATTCTTAATACTGAAAATCATAGTTACGAAAAAATGATTGTAGAGTATTCAAAAAATTTATTTGGTAAGGATAGTGAGTGGGAATTTGAATACGTAACAGAATTACCTAAATTAAAAAGTGGAAAGAGAAAAATGACAGTTTGCAATATAGAAAGATAATATGAGCTGTTAAAAAGTGATGGTGAGAGAAATGGCAATTATAAATGTTACGCGATCTTCAATGCCTTCATATGAAGAGTATTGTGATGAGATAAAGGAATTATGGGAGTCGCATTGGTTAACCAATATGGGTATAAAACATAATACATTTAAAAGTGAACTTGAAAAGTATATGGGAGTTGAACATGTGGAATTGTTGACAAATGGACACATGGCTTTGGAGTTAACTATGCAGGCATTACATCTTTCTTCATCATCAAGTCGTTACTGTAATAATAAGGGCAACAGGAAAGAAGTAATAACGACACCATATACATTTATTTCAACCACGCATGCTATAGTAAGAAATGGATTAGAACCGGTTTTTTGTGATATAGAACCAGAAAATTATACAATGGATGTCTCCAAAATAGAAAAATTAATAAATGATAATACTGTTGCTATTGTTCCAGTTCATGTATATGGAAATGTATGTGACGTATATGCAATAGAGGAAATAGCAAATAAATATGGATTGAAAGTAATATATGATGCAGCACATTCTTTTGGAGAAACTTATAAAGGAGAAAAAATAGGGACATTTGGTGATGTATCTACATTTAGTTTTCATGCTACAAAAGTTTTTAATAGTATAGAAGGTGGGGCTGTATGTTATAAGGATGCTGATTTTGGAAAAAACATATATAGCTTAAAAAATTTTGGTATTAAAGATGAAGAGCATATTGCAGGCGTTGGAGCAAATGCAAAGATGAACGAGTTTTGTGCAGCAATGGGATTATGTAATTTAAGGCATGTTAATGAGGAAATAGAAAAGCGCAAATTGGTTACAGAATGGTATATGGAACGTCTCGATGGAATACCAGGAATAAAGTTAAGAAATTTGCAAAAAGACGTTGAAAGTAATTATGCATATTTTCCTATAGTGGTGGAAGATAAGATATTTGGAAAAACACGAAATGAGATAAAGGAAGCTCTTGCTAATAATGGAATATATGCAAGAAAATATTTTTATCCGTTAACTAATGAAGCAGAATGCTTTTGTGGAAAATATGATATAGGCAATACCCCAATAGCAAAACACATAAGTAGAAGAGTGCTTACATTGCCTATGTATTCAGAGTTATCTAAAGAAGATGTGACAAGGATATGCGACATTATTTTAGAAAATTAGAAGGAGAAATTACATTTGGAAATTGGTGGATATATTGAGTTCCCACACTACACTGGAACGGTTTATCATAATAAAGCAATAGCACTTAATTGTGCAAGGAATTGTTTGGAATATGTGATAGAGGCAAAGCACATAAAAAAAATATCAATACCAAAGTTTCTGTGTGGTTCTGTAGGACATAAATGTAGAGAAAAGAATGTTGAAGTAAGCTATTATTCAATTGGAATGGATTTATTGCCTAAAAATCTGAAACTTAATAGTGATGAATGGTTGTATCTTGTAAATTATTATGGACAGGTTGACAATGAGAAAATTAAAGTGATTAAAAAAAATAATAATAATTTAATTGTTGATAACGTCGAAGCTTTTTTTCAATTACCTTTAGATGGTGTAGATACAATATATACATGCCGAAAGTATTTTGGCGTTCCGGATGGTGGATACTTATATACTGATACATTTATTGAAAGAACTTTGGAAGAGGATAAATCAGCTGAGAAGATGAGACATTTGTTAGGAAGATTTGAAAATACAGCAAATGAATTTTATAGTACTTATAAGGAAAATGAGTGCCTTTTTAAGAATCTTTCACTTAAAAGAATGTCTAAAATAACAGCTAATATTATGCGTTCATATGATTATAATGAAGTTAAGAATGTAAGAGAAAAAAACTATATTTATTTACATGAAAAATTATCAAAATATAATAAACTATTGCTTAAAACACCTATAGGGGCTTTTATGTATCCTTTATATGTTTCTAATGCGAGTGATGTAAGAAAAAAATTGCAAAGAAAGAATATATATATACCAGTATTGTGGCCAGATGTGTTAAAAATTTGCAATGAAAGCGAATTGGAATATGATATGGCTAATAATATATTACCATTGCCTTGTGATCAAAGATATAGTTTAGAAACAATGGAGTATATTGCATCGGAGGTAGAAAAATGTATAGAATAAGAGAATTGAATGAATCAGATTTGGAAACAATTAATAAGTGGCGAAATAATCCTGAACTTATAATTAATTTAGGAGCACCATTTAGATACATTAATTATGAGATTGATAAGAAGTGGTATGATTCTTATATAAATAATCGAAGTACTAATGTCAGATGTTCAATTGTTGATGAATCTGATAAAATTCTTGGCCTTGTAAGTTTAGTTTCGATTGATTATATAAGCCAATCAGCAGTATTTAATATAATGATTGGAGATAAAGAAAATCGAGGTAAAGGGCTTGGCTCATTCGCAGTGAAGGAAATGTTGAATCATGCTTTTAATAATCTTAATTTACAGAGAGTTGAACTTAGTGTATTAGAATATAATAAAGTTGCTATACATTTGTATGAAAAAAGTGGTTTTAAGTATGAGGGAAGAAAAAGGAGAGCAAGATACAAAAATGGTAGATTTGAAGATTTGTTAATGTATGCCATTTTAAAAGATGAATTTATTCAAGGATAATTTAATGGCTAAAAAAAGTATTTTTAATAAAATGATTTTATACAAAATTCTAATTAGAAAGAGGTAACATTCAATTTATATGAATTATAACAAGAATGATGATTTTTTAAAAGAAGAGAACCGTGATGGCTATATTGTCTCACCATTGATGAAGAAAGTATGGTCGGTTGAATTGGATTTATTATCAGAATTAGATAGAGTTTGTAAGAAGTATGATATTAAATACTATGCTGCATTTGGTACATTACTTGGAGCTGTCAGGAATAAGGGGTTCATACCATGGGACGATGATATAGATGTATGCATGTTAAGAGATGATTATGCCAGATTAAAAGAAGTGGCTAAAGATGAGTTTAGTGGCAAGTATTATTATCAGGATTGGTATAATTCCTGTGGCAGAACGTGGATTTTTTCTAAGCTAAGAAATAGTGAAACAACTGCTATTGAATATCTGGACAAGCCCGAAGAGTTTAATCAGGGGATTTTTATAGATATATTTCCTATTGATGAGTTTAATGATGGGGTAAATAGCAATTTAGAATTTAAAGTTGTTCAGAGAGAATTATTTAATTGTATTAATAATCCGGTTAATGTTATGAAGGGCATAATAGCAGGTGAGAATTATTATCTTGGAATTGATAATACAGTAGCATTGTGTAATGATTATATTCAGTCACAGAAGTTGTTTGAAAAGCTTACATTAGAAAATTATGGACAATCAGATATAGTTGGTTATTATTATGATGAGATAAGAGGTAATGATAGAAAGTACCCAAAGAACTGCTTTGAGGATACAATATATATGCAGTTTGAGAATATTAAGATACCAGTGCCAACAGGCTATGATTATATTTTAAAAAAATATTATGGAGATTATATGACACCAGTAAAGGAAAAGAATAATCACGAAGATAGAATAATACTGAATCCATACAAGCCATATACTGAGGTGTTGGCTGAATTAAGGGATAATAATTAGTTATTCCATCATTATTAGATATAATTAATCTGATAATGATGGATTTTTTGTTAATTCGAAATAAAAATTCTGTGTGATCTTTAAAATTAAAAGTGTGATTTTTAAAGAATTCAAAGCAGATATAATGGTATATATGTTATAATTAAAATAATTGTTTCTATATAGATAAGACCAGTTTTATTAAAGAGTGGTGGGATAATATGGATAGTGTAACATTAATTACAAGACAACGAAGATTTGGCAAGACACTTACTATTAGTATGCTTAAGAGGTTCTTTTCAATACAATATTATAACGAGTCGGCTATATTTGAACATTTGGATATATGGAAATATCCTGAATATAGAGAAATTATGGGGACATATCCAGCAATGGAAAGAGGTCTAATGACAGGAATTACCAGAGTTAGCAAAGAATCTCTATTTTCGGATTTTAATAATATGGAGGTGGTTACGATCACTTCGGTAAAGTATGCAGATGTATATGGTTTTACAGAAGATGAAGTATTTTCTGCATTAGATGAGTATGGATTTTCAGATATTAAGGATAAAGTTAAGCGTTGGTATGATGTTTTTGTTTGGTAATAGCAAGGATATATATAATCCATGGTCTATTATTAATTTATTGGATAAGAAACAGTTGGGAACTTACTGGGCAAACACAAGCGCTAATGGTCTTATTGCAAAGCTTATTCAATAAGGAGACAGAAATATAAAACAGTTATTTGAAACACTGTTTAAAGGTGAGAGTATTGTATGTGAGATTGATGAACAGATTATATATAATCAATTATCAATAAATGATAATGCTATATGGAGTTTGTTGTTAGCAAGTGGATATTTGACAGTGGTTAATTATATAGGATATGGAGATGCCAAACTTCCAGAGAATTGTATGCCACAATATGAATTAAAAATAACTAATTACGAAACCAAGCTTATGTTTAATGAATTGGTGAAAAATTAGAATCTGCTTGTAAAAGGTATAGATGAAAGTAATATTAAATGTTACGGTATGGCATTTGAAGGAAAGAATGTATTAATAGCTTGTGCTGAATGATAGGTGTAACGATTCATTTTAATATGTTTTGCTAGTGCTGGATAATAATTATGATTCAAGGAGGAATATATGACAGATACTGAATTGTATGATGCAATTGTTGTTGTAACACCAAATGACTTTAAAAGAGTAGAGAGTAATAATAAAAGGATAGTTGATTATCTTCCGGTAAGAAAAGTCTTATTTGTTGGAAGTAAAGAATTAGGTGAGCTGGTGGCGCAGTCATCGTTAGGAGATAAAGCTGGTTTTGTTGATGAGAATGATATTATTCCATTTGATGATGTATACAATTGTATTAGAGATATTATGTCAGATATACTGCTTGGAAGAGAATTGCCAAGAGGAATTGCTGGCTGGTATTATCAGCAATTCCTAAAGTTACAATATGCCAGAGTATGTCAGGATAAGTATTATATGTCGTGGGATGGTGATACAGTTCCCTGTAAGGACTTTTCAATGTTTGGTGATGATGGCAGACCATATTTTGATTTAAAGCATGAGTTTCACGAGGAATATTTTACAACGATGAATAAACTGCTTCCTAATCTTAATAAGACAATAGATAAGTCATTTATATCAGAGCATATGATATTTGACTGTCATTATGTTATTAAAATGCTTGAGGATATAGAGAAGAATGCTGCTGTTAAAGGGAAAATGTTTTGGGAGAAGATACTTTATTCAATAAGACTAGAGCATATACAGGAGAACAGCTTTAGTGAATTTGAGACATTTGGTACATATATGGCTGTTAATTATCCAGATATTTATAATTATCGTAATTGGCACTCATTCAGGTATGGAGGATATTATTTTCACCCGGAAGTTATAACACAAAGAGATTATGATTGGCTATCAAAAGATTTTTATGCAATATCTTTTGAAAAATCACATTCCGTAAGAGAAGATCATGAGAATCTTTTTAATAATCCGGTTTACCAAAGCAAGCTTACAGCAAGACAGATGGTGGAAATAGCGCAGGAGGAATCAGAAGAAGGGTATGAGGAGGTATGGGATTAATGAATGTAGCAACTGCATTAAACAGGAAGTACCTTTTGTATACAGGGGTAATGCTGACATCATTATGCGAAAATAATCCGTGCCATATAGATGTATATATTCTTCATAGTGAATTGACAGATAAAGACATACAAAGATTAAAGGACTGCCTTGATAAATACGATGTAACTATCTATCTGCTATATATAGAGAAAGATAAATTTGCTGGCAGAATGTACACAGATAAGATGTGGAGTATAGAAGCATATTACAGGTTAATGCTTTTAGATGTGTTACCACCAAATGTAAAAAGAATGTTTTATTTTGATGTAGATATTATTGTCAATAAGTCTTTGGAAGCATTTTATAATATGAATTTTGATGGTAATGATTTAATAGCTTGTGAAGATGATTGTGGCAATTGTGTTCCAGAGCATTATGGACCTATGCACAGAAAAATATTCGGTTCAGAAGAGCTTAATAATCATAGATATTTTAATTCGGGAGTTTTACTTATGAATATTGAACAAATGCGACATAAGTATAACTATGATTATTATATGGGAATAGCCAGAGATGTCTGGAATTATAAAATGGAGGCACCAGACCAGGATATATTAAATTATGTTCATCATAAAAGTGTAAAGTATGTTCCGTTTGAAATGTATAATTTATTTGCAAGAATAGCGTATTATTGTGATATCAAATATGAGACACTTAGAGACAAGATATCTATTATCCATTATGCCTGGTATAAACCATGGGACGGAAAGGTTACTCATTATAATCTGGAAAAGTTATGGTGGGACTATGCGAAGCTTACGCCATTTTATATAGAATTGGCAACCAGCTTCATAGATGAAACTATATCGGATAATAATGCAGAAAAACAGATAAGAGAACTTACGGAACAATGTAAAAGATAACTGGAAATATTTTAATATTATATTATAAATATTTTAAATTTAGAATAGAGGAAATAGTATGCGTGATAGAGTTATTCTGATGGTCGGTCTATACGATACATTAGATATATTTACTTATGAGCTAAAGAAAGAATTTGAAAAAATCGGACTTGAAGTTATGATATTTAATTCACAGGATATGGAAGGTTCAATGATAAAGCTGAGTGAATTCATAAAAGAACCAGTAAAAGCAGTTGTGACTTTTAATAATCTTGGGTTTAATATGGAGATTATAAAAGGTCAGAATATATGGGAACAGTTACAGATTCCATGTATTAATATTCTTATGGATCATCCGTTTATACATAAGAAGGCATTGGATAATGCGCCAGCTAATGCTGTTGTTATATGTCCTGATAGGAATCATATGAAATTTGTTCAAAGATTTTATCCTCAGATTCCGATAGTTGGATTTCTGCCACATGGAGGTAAAGCAAAGGATATATCAATAAAGCCTATCTGCGAAAGAAGTATTGATATATTGTATGCAGGCGGTATCTCATATAAATTTATTGAACAGAGCAAACCTGACTTTAAGGAATTTACATTTGACGCAAAGAAAATTGCTAATGAGACATATGAGGAGCTTATTAATAATCCCGATAGGACAACAGAAGATGTGATAGAAGAAAGGCTGCTTCATAATGGAATTATTCTGTCAGATAATGAGTTATTAAATGTTATTGAAAAGTTACATTATATTGATATGATGGCAGTATCCTATTATAGGGAGAAGACAGTAAAGACTCTTGTAGATGCGGGTTTTAAGGTTACATTATACGGAACTGGCTGGGAAGTCTGCGATTGGATAGATAATGAAAATCTTGATTATAGAGGAAGAGTGTCAGCAGATAAAATTGTTGATTTGATGTATGATAGTAAAATTGTACTTAATACAATGACGTGGTTTAAGGACGGAACACATGACCGTGTATTTAATGGAATGCTTGCTGGAGCTGTTGCTGTTACAGATTCCTCCATCTATATGAAAGAGAATTTTACAGATAATGAACTTGTTATGTTTGAACTAGAAGATATAGACAAGCTTCCACATATTATTAATGATTTAGTTACAGATAAATATAAAATGCAAAAGATTGCTGATGAGGGACGAAAAAAAGCATTGCAATTTCATAGCTGGGAGAAGAGGGCGGATGAGTTGTACTATGATTTAATATCCCAGTTATAGCACTCGTAAGATTATATAATCACAGTGAGGAAAGGACATAATATGCGCTTCGTACTTTTTTATTCTGGTGTAGAATCCTTTAACTATTTTACAGACAGAATTGTAGAAGAATTAGGAAAAAGAAATCACCAATGCTTTATATTAGACCTTAATAGAAGTAATCAGGAGGGAGAACATTCCTTTAAAGCGTTTACAGACTTTTTGGCGGTAAGAGCAGATGCAGCTATAGGTTTTGATGGCATAGGTCTGAAGGAAGATATGTTTATAGAATTATGGGATTCTATGGACACAGTGGCACTTAATATTCTTATGGATCACCCATTAAGATTTCACCCGACTATGCAGAACCACCCAAGAAATTATGTGCAATTCTGCTGTGATCATAATCACGTTGATTATGTTAGAAAATATTTTAGTGATACTGTATACAAAGTGGAATTTATGCCACACGCAGGCACATATAGGAAAGAATTATGTCTTGATGATTATGATAGCAGGCCATATGATGTATTATTTTCTGGTACATACTATAGACCACAGAGCTACTTAGACCAGATAGATAGTGCATTTAAAGATAATGAACTGCTCAGGGTATTTTATCACAATCTTGCTGAGTATATGATTGACAATAATAGTATAACAACTGAGCAGGCAGTGCTTGATGTTATTGATATGATGGAGCTTTCATTAGCACAGGAGCAGGTTAAGCAGTTGTTTAGATTTTCTGAACCAATAGACTGGCTGGCGAGAATGTATTACAGGGAGAAGATTATTTCAATAATAGCCGAAGCAGGACTTGATATATGGCTGTTAGGAAGAGGCTGGGAGAATCATCCATCAACGGAATTACATAATGTACACATTATTAATGATCGTGTTCCATTTGCAGATACGCTTTCAGTTATGGAAAAGGCAAAGATTAATCTTAATGTTATGCCGTGGTTTAAGGCAGGTACTCACGATAGAATATTTAATATCCTGCTGTCAGGTTCTTTACCATTGACGGATTCAAGTAAGTGGCTTAAAGAGCATTTTCAGGATAAGAAAGATATTGTTTATTATAAACTTGATGCGTGTGAAGAAATACCTCAGTTAATAAAGCATTATCTGGATAATTCTGATGAAGCGAAAGCGATAATTCAGAATGGCTTCGATATTGTGGCAGACAATTATGTGTGGGGTAATATTGTGGAACAGCTGATAAGAAATGTGTAGAATTTAAAGCGTTGATAATAAATCAAATATGTATGGTGATTATTACAGCTGCAGGTTATTAAACAAAACCTGCAGCTGTAATGTTATTTAAGCCCAAACGCAATCTCCAGCATCTGAGTAAGCCTGATATCATAAGTATGGTACTTTTTAACCTTTTCAAAACCATTGTGAGCAATTTCCTGCCGGTCTTTATCGTGTGAAAGGTAGTATTCACATTTTCCCATTAAGTCATCAAGACTTGTATATGCTTCCAGATCTTCACCTATATTAAAATGTTCTGGCAGTTCTGCCTGATAGTTAGTTATAAGAAAACCTTCACAGCCAAGTACGTCAAATATGCGAAGAGACAGACCACTTCGTATTGATTTGGCTGTTAAGTTAAGGTTGATTTTGCTTTGGTGGAATATAATAGGCATTTCTGTGTTTGTCTTAGCAAAACCACGATTATGAATTAGTGGCATTGAGTATGTATCACTGCCTGTATACAAGTCTACGTTGAAATGTTCAGATAAAGCTTTCAGGTAACGAAGCCGCTCCTGTTCAGCCACCTTTACACTTATAATGTGCTGTGCAATTACAGCTTTTGTATCAACCTTCATACTGTCAGGAAAGTTGATAAGCTCAGGTCTGACTTTGCAAAATGCTTCTATTAGTTCAGGGGTTACACATTCCTCGATGAAGTTATATCCATACACAAGAAGCTGAGCTTCTATAAGACCATCGACATAGCCGCGCATTTCTTCGGGAAGCGTAATCTTGTTATACAGACATTTTTCGGAATATAAAGAGCCGATAAATGATATATCTGATGAAAATCTGGCTCTGTCAGCAGCACTTGCCATAGTTGCAGTAGCATAATTGTCACGCACGTTAGTGGCAAGCGGAATATGAAATATTCCATCAGGGTTGATGTGGTGGAAATCGTTGTACAACTGTCTGTCGAATAAGAATACCTTATTGCAGGGATTAGCTAATGAAGTTGAGAATAATTCAAGTACAGGGCTGTCCACGATAAGGCACAGATACGGAATACCCCATAGATTACATACATCAGATACTGAAGGAAAAAAGTTAATTGAGAATATAAAAGAATAAGTGTCCTGCTTTAAAAGCTCGTTAAGCCCCTTAATGCAGTCTGATGGAAGAAGCTGTTTGTTGTATACTTCTCTTGTATCTTCTGTTATATTGAAACCAAGGTGTTTAAAGGAAGCGATAATGTCGGGTTCGCATATACTTCCATATCTATAAAAAAGTATGTTCATAATTCTCCTTTGCATATATACTATATAAGTAATTGAGAATTATATTTTATCATAAACAAAGACGTGTTGCCAGTAAGAAAGCGTAAAGCAGCTGGCGAAGTTATATACATAAATATAAGAATTCTTATAGGAAAGATAAGAAAGTGAGATGGATAATATGGAAAACAGCAGTTATCACAATGATATAATTAAAGGGTTTGATTTTAATAGAGAGGATTTTAAAAGTCCGGCTAAAAGAAATCTTATGATTGGGGCAGAAGAGGCAGATTATGTGATACTGGCTGATGAAAATGTAACAAGTGAGGAAGAGATAAGACAGATAATCACGGAAAATGATTTCCTGCTGGATTATGGTATGGCTATATTTGGAGAAAATGTGCAAGACGGAGAAATAGATTTTAATAACATAATTGATTATTTTAAAATGAATGTATATGGTGTGGTCATTAAGAAAAGCATACTCGTGTATACAGGCTGTTATAATGAAGAATTAACGGCTGGCATAGATTATGAGCTTGCGGTAAGAGTGGCATATTATGCAGAAAAGTATAATTACAATGGAATATATGGCGTGCTGTGTTCAAGCGAAGAGAACTTATTTTCACAGGAAGCAGGTTCATCAGACATACAGGAAGCAGATAATGCAGCGGGTTCATCAGACGTACAGGAAGCAGATAATGCAGCGGGTTCATCAGACGTACAGGAAGCAGATAATGTGATAGGCATATCAGGTGAACAGACAGCTGCCCAATTCCTTACATATGCTTATGTTTTAAAGCTTTATATGAAAGAATTGACACACAAAGGACTGCTTGAAAATGCAATATATGCAATGAAGGCATATGCTGACAGTAAAGGGTGTGCAGATTTATACAACGGACAGTTATTGGAAATTCTTAATAATGATGAGCTGTTTGCAAAGATTAAGATTAATACAGCACCATTTTATGTAATTATGGGCGATAATACGTGCCATGGAGTATTAAGAAGATTTGCAGGTGATATAACCAGGTCTCTTATCAAAAAAGGACAGGCTGTAATAACATCTGATGGAAGTTATGGAATGACTGTAAATCTATCTGATATTGAGGATAATTCATTAAAGGGTTTTATAGGTTTTCAGTCTATTGTGTTATTTAAAGACTATTTTAGAAAGATGAAATGTCCTAAGTACATTTTCTGGTTTGATAATCCAATGTATTTTGGAAATCTGTTTGAAGGAATAGATGATAAATATTATCTTTTGTGCCAGGATAGATATTATGCTGAATTTATAGAGGAGCATTTTGGCGCGGTCAATGCTTTGCAGCTTCCACCAGCAGGAGAAGATGCTGGCTGGGCGGCTAATAAGGACAGACCATTTGATATAGTGTTTATCGGGGCGTGTAATTATGTAGATGAGAGTGTTATTAAAGATGAGTTTCAAAAAGAATATTATGAGTATATGAAAGCACATCCTAATATAACATTTGAACAGGGGCTTAAAGAGCTTCTTGTATACAAAGATTTTAATATTGATGAGCAAAAGTTTCTTTCACTGCTTGATTCTTTGCAGGATGTATGCCGCAATATAGTTAATTACTATAGGACGAAGGTGCTTGAGACACTTTTGGCAGCAGGTATTAAGATTGATGTATTTGGAGATACCTGGGACAGATATTCGGGACTTGGCAAAGATAATCTCATAAAGCATGATGCTGTAAATGTAGATGAGTCCCTTGAAATATGGGGCAGATCTAAGATAGGACTTAATGTGATGACCTGGCATAAGGCAGGAATGACGGAAAGAATAGCTAATATATGCCTGTCTGGTGCGGTATGCTTAAGTGAGAGAACAGAATATCTGGATAGAGAATTTAACAATTATGAGGATATTGTTACGTTTAATCTTGAACATCTTGAAAAGCTGCCAGATGTAGTAAGAGAATTACTTGCAAATGACAGCTTAAGAGAGAGTATAGCACAGAACGCATATATAAAAGCCTCTAAAGAACATATTTGGGATAATAGGGCAGAGAGTATCTTAAGAGGCTTATAAATTACAATTATGATATTAAATCAACCCAGCAATTTTGAATATATCATTTAACCTGACCTTATAATTGTGGAATTCTTTAACTTTATTGTAACCATTTAGCGCGATAGCCTTACGTTCATCTTCGTGCTTTATGTAGTAATCACATTTTCTGATAAGGTCATCAATTGATTCGTAATATACAAAGTCCTTATCAGGTGTGAAGTATTCAAGGAAATCTGCCTGATAATTAGTGAGTAGAAATCCACCGGCACCCATAATATCCATACAGCGGAGCGGAATACCTGATTTAATGCTTCTCAGAGTGATATTCAGGTTGATTTTGCTGCATTTGAATACATAAGGCATATTGTCGTAGAAATCAATAGGTCCTTTGTTAATCACATCAGGAAGCTCTGGAGTTGGGTTGTGTGTATAAAGTTTGGTTGTAAAATGGTCAGATACAGCCTTTAATATCTCAAAGCGTTCATTCTGTGTGACCTTTCTTGCAAGAAAATAATTCGCATATACATAAGAAGGAGTTTCAATGCCATCTTTATTAGGTGTGTAAGGTGTTATTTCCTGTATGGCTTTAATTATGTCAGGAGAAAGTACATCTTCAAGGAAATTAGCACCATATATACGCTGTTGTGCATTTATTACAGCATCGAGGTAGCCCTTAACATATGGAGATATATTCTCTAGTCTTTCATAGAAATTGCCTTTTTCGTTGTACATAGAGCCGACAAATGATACATCACTGTCAAATACCTGATGAACCCTGGTGTTCATTGGCATACGGTCAAGACGTGCAGTGTTGACAGCAAGAGGCATATAATATACTGTATTTATTCCCCCATTCTTAAGCTGTAGATATTGTTCACTGTCGAATAAGAATATGTAATTGCAGGGGTTGGTTATAGTGTATGAATACAGTGTAAGAAGCGGGCTGTCGTATATCCATGATATGTATGGAATGTTGTGGCGGTTGCAGTTAGTAGATACGGCGGCACTGTAATTAAAGCTGAATACGGCATCGTAGTGCTGTCCTGTAATCTGTTCTTCAAAAAGCTTATCAAACTCTTCGCTTGCTCTTTCTAGAAAAAGTGGTGTTGATACAACTGTTAATTCATGCCCCATCTCAGTAAGGGCTTCTTTAATATCTTCAACACCAAAGTGGTGGTTCTCAAATTCAAGAATTCTCATAGTATTCCTCGTATTATTTTTATTTTATCTCTGATATTATATCATAAATTTTGTGCAGTTTTTCAGCGAATATAAAGTTTCGTAAGGAACTTTTAAGATGAGCACATTAGTGCTCATTATAACAGCATATATCAGTTGGAATGGTTTTGAATATTTCGGACATAAGTCTGTTATTGATTGCTAATAAGCAGTGTAATATATTATAATTCAGGTAATTATTATATCGGCAGAGGAGATGTGTTGTGAAAGTACTATTTTTTCAATGGGATGCATTTATGCAGAAGGGCATAGAGGCAGCATTAAAGGAACTTAATATAGAATATGATACATTTTATTACACGATGAAAGACTGGGATAATGACAGTGAACTTGAGAGTAGTCTTGACAGATATATAGCGGTGTCCAAGAATGTATACGACTGTGTGTTTTCAGTTAATTTCTCGCCGGTTATCTCGGACTTGTGTAATAGATTAAAGCTTCCTTATATTTCGTGGGTGTATGACTGCCCTATCAATATAAGAAGGACAGAGGTATTAAAGAATAAGTGTAATACAATTTATTTCTTTGACAGAATACAGGCACAGCATTATATGGAAAATGGAGTAGCAGGGGCGAAGCATTTGCCGCTGGCGGCTGATGTAGATACATTTCGGCCGGCTTTAGCTAAAGATGATAATTATGCGTGTGATGTTGCATTTGTTGGAAAATTGTATAAATCGGACTATTCTTATATAAGTAATTATCAGGATGTATACACGAAAGGTTATCTTGAAGGTATTGTTGAAACACAGCAAAAGCTGTATGGAGGATATATTATAGATGACTGCATTAATGATAATATAATGAAGCGTATTAATGAGAATTTTGCCAATGTATCCAATGGCAGTTATTCGGTTATTAAGCCGGAGGTTACATATGCACTGGCAACAGAGGTCACAAGCAGGGAGAGGTTTATGGCACTTGCACTTTTGCAGAACAGGTGTAATGTTAATCTATATTCTACAGATGTGGATGAAAGATTAAATAATGTCAATAATATGGGATATATTGATTATTATTCCCAGATGCCTAAAGCATTTTATAATGCAAAGATTAACCTTAATATATCGCTTAAGATAATACAGTCAGGAATTCCACTGCGTGTGCTTGACGTACTTGCCTGCAAGGGATTTCTTATAACTAACTACCAGGCAGAGATAATGGAATATTTTACGCCGGGCAAGGATCTTGTGGTATATGAGGATATTAAAGACCTTATAGCGAAAGTACAGTATTATCTTGATAATGAAGATGAAAGATTATGGATTGCGGATAATGGCTATAAAAAGGTTAAAGATAACTTTAAGGTGAAAGACAGAATTGATAGTATATTAAGAAATTAGATATACATTTTTGCATATGTGCATTGTTTGTGCTTGCGGCTTATGTCACCTAAAGAGTATAATATCAATGTGACACCAATATTATGCGATTGGAGAAATTATATGGATAAGATTAATTCATTTTATAAGATGTTAAAATACAATGCTGAGAAGTATCCGGATAAAGAGGCGATTATATATGACACGATGACGGTTACTTATCAGAAGCTTTTTGAGGACTCATATAAGAAAGCACTTCATCTTATGAGGTTTGAGGGCAGCAGGATTGCAATATATGGACCAGCTTCATACAGATGGATAGTTAATATGTTTGGAACAATCCTTGCTGGTAAGGACGTTATGCTTGTTGATTTTTTCCTTCCCCAGAATACAAGAAATGATATATTAAAGAAGGTGGGTGTTGATTACATTTTATCATCTACTAACCAGTATATACTTGCAGACAATGAGGCGATTATAATAACTGATGCGGAGAAGGATGAGGTGAATGGCCTTATATATAATGAGGAAAATGTAAAAGAGGGCAATATTCTTATGCTTACAGCCGTTCCACAGGAGTGTGACAAGGCGGTTGTGCTTACAGTTTCCAATATACTTAATACAGTAAGTGCAGTTAATGAATGTTGTATGTGTGCACCAGAGGATAAGGTGCTTGCACAGATTGCACTTCATCATATATTTGGATATATATACAGTCTTATATGGCCAATCCATAATGGTGCGTGTGTATGTATTGGAAGAGGTTTAAGACATATAGATGCAGATACTTATTATTACAATCCTACAATCCTGCCTGGAACACCATCTATGATTGAATATCTGAAGAGAATAAAAGCACTTAATGAAAATCTTAAGACTATAATTATAGGAGGTGCAAGCTGTCCGTTCAGATTATTTGAGGCGTTAAAGGATAGGGATTTGAAGGTATACAATGTATTTGGAATGACAGAGGTGTCAGGGTGTATTGGAATTAATGATACAATGGATGGCACTTACAAGATATTTGCTAGTTCTAAGGTTGCAATTGAAGCTGATGGTGAGATTGTGGTAAGTGGTGACTGCGTTATGAAAGGTTACGATAAAGATGAGGCATATACTAAGCGTGTCATCAGGGATGGAGTATATCATACAGGTGATATAGGAAGAATTAATGATAAAGGCCGTCTTGTACTTTTAAAACGTAACCCTGAGATTATTCTTCTTCCAACAGGAGAGAAGATAAGCAGGACAGTTACAATAAGGCAGATTAGTGCACTGGACGGAGTTGCAGAAAGCTATGTTACTTTATATGATGACAAGCTTACAGCAGTTATCGTGCCAATAGATAAAGATGTAAGAGAAGAAAGATTTGTAAGGCTTATTAATAAATATAACGAAAAGAAGGGTTACCGTTGGGAAATCCAGAAGACAATCATAAGCAAAGCTCCGCTTCCAAGAATGGATAATGGTGATATTGACCAGAATTCAATAGAAACACTTATTGCTAATGAAAAGTAAGGTGTTAAGTAAATGCGGTGAGTGCCGATATAATTATTAGATTAATTAAGGATGAGAGGTAATGTCATGGAGGATATGAAGAAAGAACAGTTAGAAGTATTAAATGAAGCAAAAGGATATTGCACAAATGTACTTCACTGTATAGATACAGTTGTTCCAGAACTTAAAGGCGATAAGAAGGATGATACAGATGAGTATCTTAGAATGACTGTTGACGGAGTTAATGTAGCTCTTGAGATGTATAATGCAACAAGAGGTTTAATGGCAGGTGCACAGCCGGCAGTAGATGAGGCTGAGGGTAATAATGCTGTTAAAGAGTTATCAGCTGCATTAAAGTCAAGTGATGATTCAGCTAAGGCTGATGCTCTTATAAAGGTAAGAGTATTCATCGCACAGTTTAAGGACTGTGCTGAGGCTGTCTGCAAGTAATAGAATATATTGATGGATTATGTATTGATAGATTAATCCAGTTCAATACGCCCTGATATATAATATATGAAATTTAATAAAAGATAAAACCCCTGTTATAGAAGAAAACAGCAGATAATGAATTGTTGTTTTCTTCTATAACAGGGGTTATTTATATGTTCCTACAGATATGGTTTCTATCAACACATTTTGTCATATAACAATTTTTGTCAGGCACGGTTGCTGTAAACACATCTTGTCTTATAAGTCTAAATATATCCGTTAAACATCATTCCGGTATAAGCCGAAAGGTTATAAGGATCAGGGAATGACCTTAATGGATTCTTGTATGCAATAATCTTATTGTTGACATAGTCCATAGGGTTGAGTGCAATATCCTCAGCCTTTTCTTTAATGGAATTCTTAAACGAATTAAGGCTTTCATAAATGTGGCTTAAGGCGTCTTTATTATCAGCGTTAATAATAACTTCCTTGTCAGTACTTATAGTTCCGTCTTTATTAAGCGAAAGTCCGCTGTCTGCAAGCTGCTTCTTGTATGAGCGTGCAATTGATGCGATTTCATTCTGGAGCTTTTCTGTTCCCTGAAAATGATTATTATTCTCATCATTAGTAACAGAGATAAGGTTGTTGTAACCAGCTACAAGTTCGTTAAGACTTTCCACAATAGAGTCTGCATCTGCCTTGAGGCTTATTGTTACAGGTTCTTCTGTTATCTTTGATAATTTGACATTATATGCTTTGTTGATTGTTATTGAATTGCTCATAGATGAGCGTTCATCACCATCAACATCAAATATGGCGTTTGCTGGATATTGTGTAACCCTGTCAAGTCCAAGAGTATCAATGAGCTGCTGGTTGTTAGCATCATCTGACTTTATGGAGAATATAACAGGAGTTGTTCCAGTAATGCCGGTTGATTCTGATTCAATATTAATAGCTGTATTGCCTAGACTATCTTCCTTGATATTAGCTGTAAGTCCGATGTTGGAGCGGTTGATAAGTCTTGCAATCTTGTTCTGTATATTATTAGTTGTCTCGGAGTTGTCCACTTTAAACTGGAACTCATATATAACATCATTGATTGATAAATCAAAAGAATATTCGCCAGGTTTTATATGCTTTGAACGTGGCTGTAGGTAGTTACCTGTATTAAGCTGTGAACAGGCTAACTGTTTAACATTTATATCAAAGCTTTCATCATCTGATGCTGCACCAAAGTCGGTAATGTAACTGGCATTGACGGCAGAAGCATTGCTTGATACAGCAGACTTCTTAAATGTCATTGTACCATCAGCACCGTCAGATAAATCCTCAGTAATATTCTCTAACGCTCTTGCATGTTCTTTTAAATCAATGGCGTACTTCTGGGCAGCAGTTGATAAGTCTAATTTGTACACAGGAGTCTGGCTGTTAATCTTAACAACCTTGCTATATGTGTTCTTAAGCTGAGTTCTTGTATGTGAGTCATACTTGGAATTAGATTTGTTCCCGTACTGGGATAAATAATAGCTGTATACACTACTAATCATAACAGTCACCTCCCTGTCTGTATGTATAATTGGTATAATGTGTATCGTCACAAAATATTTAATATATTACTATAATTACATATAAAACACATAAATATATAACTTTAACTGTCATCAGTTGCAGATACAGTAACTCCATTTGCTATATCCATAAACTTTATTATATTTTATAAGGAATGGCTTGATTTTGCAATATACATATAGTAGAATGTTTAAGGTTTTTTGAAAATATTTATATAAATAATGTATAAATTATAAAAATCTGGTTGACGAAATATCAAAAAATATGTTATATTAGGCTGGCTATGGAAGCGGTCTTTTTTTTATGCCCGAAACTTACCCAACAGTTCAGGTATTAAAGAAAAACCAATTGGTGTTAATAACACCTGCAAAATAAATAATTGGAGGTGGAAGTTGTGCGAGTAAAGATAACATTGGCATGTACTGAGTGTAAACAGCGCAATTACAACATGACTAAGGAAAAGAAAGCTCATCCGGACAGAATGGAAACAAAGAAATATTGCAAGTTCTGTAAGTCACACACATTACACAAGGAAACAAAGTAATTGGTATCAGTGAGGTATTAAGATGAGTGAAGCTGTTAAGACAAAAAAACAGAAAAAGAGCTGGTTCAAGGGCTTAAAGGCAGAGTTCTCTAAGATTATTTGGCCAGACCAGAAGTCACTTACAAAGGAAACCATCGCTGTATTGGTTGTATCCGTATTATTAGGTGTAATTATTTCAGTTGTGGACTTGATTGTTCGCTTTGGAATTGAATTCATTGTAAAGTAAGGAAAAGGTGATCAGATGGACGAAGCAAAATGGTATGTGGCTCATACGTATTCTGGCTATGAGAATAATGTAAGAGTTAATATCTTAAAGACAGTTGAGAACAGAAATCTTCAGGATCAGATCTTTGATGTGCTTGTGCCGGTTGAAACAGTAGTTGAAGTAAACAACGGCAAGCCAAAGACAGTTGAGAGAAAGATATTCCCTGGCTATGTATTTGTTAAGATGGTTATGAATGATGACAGCTGGTATGTTGTCAGAAATACCAGAGGTGTAACGGGGTTTGTTGGTCCTGGATCTAAGCCAGTGCCATTATCTCCAGCTGAAGTTAAATCATTCGGAATCGATGATGAGAATGGTTCAGTTGAAGAATCTAAGCCAGTGGTTGAGTTCGCTGGTAAAGTGGGTGATCAGATTCAGATTCTTTCAGGTGCCTGGGAGAATACAGTTGGTCAGATCACAAGCATTAATGAGGGCAAGCAGTGTGTCACTATTAATGTTGAAATGTTCGGTCGTGAAACACCGGTCGAAGTTGACTTCACAGACGTGAAGGTACTGTAATCAAGGTGATCAAAAGCTGTACAGGCTGCATATAAAGGCCTGTCATCAGTTGTTTTGACTGCCTGTGGGAGGCTTAATAGCCGCCATAAACCACATTTATAATTAGGAGGTGCCACAATGGCAAAGAAAGTAACAGGTTATATTAAATTACAGATTC
>ERZ780144.70-NODE-70-length-149169-cov-9.877443_pt1 | contig 149169 bp, 149 predicted proteins | sample MGYA00511380_ERZ780144 | MGnify/ENA primary metagenome ERZ780144 (study PRJEB29588, sample SAMEA1965858) | human gut metagenome | biome: human gut; feature: human-associated habitat; material: faeces | place: Denmark | collected 2008/2010 ... | reverse complement strand
TAATTATCGGGTAGAATTATAATATAAATTCACTAAAAGGATTATTATGGAAAAAACTTGCATTACATATTATATTTACAAAAAAGCCTTTACCCTTGCAGAAGTGCTGATTACTCTGGGAATTATCGGAGTTGTCGCGGCGTTAACCATGCCTGCACTTATTGCAAATCACAGAAAAACAGTTGTAGAAACCCGTCTGGCAAAATTCTACAGTACGATGAATCAGGCTGTTATACGTGCAGAAGTTGATTTTGGAGATAAAAAAGATTGGGGGACCATAGGAGAAGGATTTGCGGAAGATGAAGAAGGAAATGAGGATAAATCTAAATCAATACCGCTTATCTGGTTTAACACCTATATGCGGCCGTACTTAAATCTTCTTGATGTAAAAACATCATCAGACGGACGCGTGCTTGCATATTTTCCCGATGGCAGCCTTGCAGCCATAAGCTCCTCGGCAATTCTTTTTTATGTTGATGCAAAGTATTACAGTGAATATGAAACAGACAGCGGCTCTTCTGCTCCAGATGAAATGCAGTCAGGCACAAAATGTTTTTTATTTGCTTTCTGGCCTTCAGACGAAAAGGAACAATATCATTACAATAAAGGTGTTGAGCCATATGCATACATGTGGGACGGCACAAGAGAAAGCTTATTTAAAGGTGAATACGGATGTAAAAAAGATACAAACCGTACAAGACCTTATTGTACCAAACTTATCCAAATGAACGGCTGGAAAATTCCGAAAGATTATCCGCTGAGAATTTAATATGCAAAATATCTGTCAAAATCCACATCATCAAAACTGCATAAGAGTTTATATACATCATCGTCCTCATCCATTCTCTGGAAACTGTAATCGTCAAATTTCCAGTACTTAGGATTAATGCCTTTGACTCTGACAACTCCCGCATCTTTTAAAATAACAAGCTTTTTTTTGACAATGTCAACGGGAAGCTCAACCATTTTTGCAAGCTCGACTGCTGTAACCCAATTATCCGCTGAGCCTTTTTCAGGCGTCATAAACATTAATTCAAGTCCGACTTTTTTTAAATCTTTATCTTCTGTTTCGAGCTCGTAATCATACATACTAATATATTAAAACCAAACATAAAATTTTTTATCATTTTTTTAGAGTAAATAAGATTACTATTCTTGTAACAATTTATTAATATTTCAGGGAATTTAACAGATTTTAAAATGGATTAGTATATTATAGTAAAAAGAGTTAGTGTTAAAGGGGTATTATTATGAGAATTTCTTTTAATCCGCAGAGCGGAAATAATTATAATCAGAATTTTCAAATGCGGCTTGTGCAAGACGCAAACTTAAAAAAATATATTGACGGTTTCCATTTCAAAAAACAGCAAGACAACTTAAAAAATGCAATAAATATAATAAAAGGTTATGTACAAAAAAATCCCGAAAACAAAACTCTTATAATAGGTGCTTTACACCCTTCAAAAGCTAATTATGTTAAAAACGGCACTTACGATGAATATTTTGTACTTCCGAAAAAAAGGTTTAAGAAAACATCGGACAGATTTGAACGTGAAAATATTTATATGCAGCTTGAAGGGAATGACAAAATTCAGGGATTTTACATGAACCCTGATGAAAATCCCAAAAATCTTGCCGCCTGGTTTATGAATACTTTTAATTATTATAAAAGCAAATTACCCAAAAAGTAGCTACCATTCATAGTCTTTTGCAAACTGCCAGCCGTCTTTTATAATTTTTGCGGCACAGTAATCCATATCGGAAGCTCTTTTGCAATTTGTATCAATTTCATCTGACGACTTATCATATCCGAAAGGTCTGATACCTCCTTCGGCTGTTCTTGAAAACAAATACACGTCATGCCCGAACCTGTTAGGCTTTTTAGGACCGTTTACATCTACAATAATCAAATTCTTTGCAAATTCATTTCCTCCTTTAACAGATATCGAATAAAGTATTCCGTCTGCTGTTAAAAACGGTCTCCGCCACGTAGAATCAATAAATCTTGTATAGTTACCGCCTCTGTTGTATCGTGACCATGGAGTATTACTTTTGTAACCGCATACGGAATAATCAGTGCAAAGCTGATTTACATTTATATACGGCAGCCAGTAATTATTCAAATATTCATCGGGTGATAAATCCGTATCCCAATATTTATATTCGCCGTTATCATTTTCAGACATTTTTAAAGCCTGATTTATGACTGTATAAGATTTTTTTAAACGAGAGAGAATTTCCTGTTTTTGATAATTTGCAATTAATGCAGGCATAGTTAATGCAGCAACAACACCGATAATCCCTAAAGTAATCAAAATTTCCGCCAGTGTAAAGCCATTCAAAGGTTCAAACGCCAGGCTTCCAAAGATTTTAGAGCTTAAATTTGCCCCCCCCCCGACATTCTCATGGTTTGGAATAATTGTTTCATAAATGCTCCTTTCTACAATTTAACATTATAATTATAGCAAGGTTTTAAAAATTTTTAAAGCTCTTGGCAAAATGCCAAGGCAATAAGAAATTGCAACCCCGTAATTTGTAATCGGAACACCTGCTTGATTTGCGATTAAAATACGCGATAAAACTTCACGCCTGTTTGTCATGCAGGCACCGCAATGAATTATCAGCCTATAATCTTTTACATCAGGGAAGTCGTGTCCTGCATAATTATGAATTACAAGATTTTTGCCTGTTTTTTTGCGCAGAAGGTTTGGGATTTTTACCCTGCCGATATCATCTTCTATCGCATGATGAGTACAGCTTTCAAGTATTAAGACCATATCACCGTCTTTTAAATTTTCAATAGCTTTTGCTCCGTTTGCAAACTCATCCAAATCGCCTTTTAATCGTGCAAAAAGAATTGAAAAAGATGTTAAAGGAATATCATCGGGTACAATTTCCGATACTTTTTTAAAAGCCTGACTGTCGGTAATTACTAGAGAAGGCGGTGTTTTTAAATTTTGGATAGCCTGTTTTAATTCTGTTTCCTTAACAACATAAGGCATGCAGCCACTGTCAAGCAAATCTCTTATCGTTTGAACCTGAGGCAAGATCAGTCTTCCTTTCGGAGCTTCTTTATCAATCGGAGTAACAAGGATTACGGTACTGCCTGCGGGCACAAGATCCCCCGCGATTTTCGGAGAATTCACAAAATCATCGGGAAGAAGTTTTACAAGAGCTTCCTTAAACTTGAAAACAAATTCGTCATCATTTTTAACTGAAGTACATATATATTTCAAATGGCTGAGCTGCTCGGCTGCTTCATCGGTTAGCTGACCTAAATCACACTTGTTGACAACAATTAAATACGGAATTTTTAACTCATCAAATTTGCTTATGAGTTCTTTCTCGCAATCATCAATTCCGTTAAAATCACACACAATTATCCCAGCGTCAATACGATTAACAACTTTCAATGTTTTTTCAACGCGCTTTTCTGCCAGCTCCGTACTATCATCAAGTCCTGCCGTATCAAGAAATGTTACCGGACCAACGGGCAAAAGCTCCATTGATTTTTCAACAACATCGGTAGTTGTTCCGGCAATATCGGAAACTATTGAAATTTCCTGGTTGGCAACACTGTTTAAAAGCGATGATTTCCCTGCATTTGTTTTGCCAAAAACTCCGATATGTAATCGCATTGATTTTAATGTTTTCATTTACTCTAAACCTCTTATATAAAAAAAGACCGTCATAATGACAGCCTTTTAAACATTTTCGTCAGCTTAAAATCAGCCTCTGATACCCAATTTCTTGATTAATTCTCTGTATTCGTCAAGATTTTGAGATTTCAAATAAGAAAGTAATCTTTTTCTTTTACCTACCATCATCAAAAGACCTCTTTTTGTAGCGAAATCTTTTTGATTAGATTTAAGGTGTTCGGTAAGTTCGGAAATCTTTTTGCTCATCATCGCAACTTGAACTGCTGTAGAGCCTGTATCTTTTTCGTTTTTACCGTATTCTTTGATAATTTCTTGTTTGTTTTTTAAGTTCATATTATTTTCCTTTACTTGTTGAGTGATTATTGGCGTAAGCACTCTACAAGCTGCATGATAATATAGTAAAGGAAAAAATGCAAGCATGAAATCTCAAATATGTTACGGATTTTTAAACTATCCTGTGGGTTTGATAGTTAGCTGTCTGCAATGCCGCAATGAATTTAGTATAAGCTTCTGATACAGAATTTGATGTTTTGTTATAAAGCCCTTGGTCATATAGTGAATTCTTTTCCGTCATAGAGCTGAGTAAGTCATTTTTATTAGAAACCTGATATTTTGACATTAAACTGTTATTAATCGAGTTTTGCTGTTTCAACAAAGCTTCATATTGAGCTTCGAGTTCTTTATAATTTGCAATCAAAGCTTCTGATTGGGCGTTATGTTTGTCATAAGCCTCCATACGCATATTAAAAAATGCTTCTGCAGGGTTATATGTATACTTATTAGGATTAGTCTGCGCAAAAGTATGAATTGACTGCGTCTTTAACTGTGCAGCCAGATAATTTTCATAAGAACCGTAGATAGTTTTGAGTTCTTTATTTACCTCAAATTGTTCTCTGGAAATTTGATTAACTTTAGTCATAATAATCCTCAATCTCTTATACTATATATATAAAGTATTTATTCTCGAAATAATTGCCTTTTTTGTAAAGTTTTATGATAAAATAAAAATATGATTGAAAGATATGCTCGTGAAGAAATGAAAAAAATATGGGATTTGCAATCCAAATTCCAGTATTACCTTAATGTAGAAGTTGCTGTTGCTGAGGCTTACGCAGAACTCGGAACTTTTCCGAAAGATGATGTTGAAGAATTAAAAAAGAAAGCAAAATTCGACCTTAAAAGGATTGATGAGATTGAAGCGGAAGTCAGACATGATGTAATTGCTTTTTTGACCTGTGTCAATGAAAGTTTGGGAAGTCTTGCCAGATACATGCATGTGGGAATGACAAGTTCTGATGTAATTGACACTGCTTTTGCGCTCCAAATTCAGGACAGCGGAAAAATCATCATTAAGGATTTAGATGAAACAATTCAATCATTAAAAGAACTTGCAAACAAGCACAGAAATACTGTTTGCATAGGGCGTTCGCACGGTATTCATGCGGAAGTTATGACATTCGGAGTTAAAATCTGCAGCTGGATTGATATTCTTGAACGCCAGAGAGCGAACTTTATTCATGCACTGGATGAAATTAACGTAGGACAAATATCGGGACCTGTAGGCACTTACAGCAATATTCCGCCCGAAGTCGAACAGATTACCTGCAAAAATCTCGGATTAAGACCTGCAAGAATTTCTACACAAATTATCGCAAGAGATTATCACGCATACTTTATGCAGTCTCTTGCACTTATTGCAAGCGTAATCGAACAGTTTGCAACAGAAATCAGACATTTACAGAGAACAGAAGTTCTGGAAGTCGAAGAAGGTTTCGGCAAAAACCAGAAGGGTTCCTCTGCAATGCCGCACAAGAAAAACCCGGTTTTATCCGAAAACCTTTGCGGACTTGCACGTGTTGTAAGAGCAAATTCAATCGCTGCTTTAGAAAATATTCCGCTCTGGCACGAACGTGATATTTCACACAGCTCGGCAGAAAGAATTATTTTCCCTGACAGTTTAACGCTGGTTGACTTTATGCTTTCAAGATTTAACGGCATTGTTCAAAATCTTAACGTACATGAAAAAAATATGCTTAAAAATACAGATAAATTCGGAGGCATAGTTTTTTCTCAAAAAGTTCTTTTAAAACTTATTGAAAAAGGCTTAACAAGAGAAGAAGCATACCGTATTGTTCAAAGAAACGCTATAGATGCTTTTGAAAATGACGGCGATTTCAGGGTTAATCTCTTGAATGACGAAGATGTCACCAAATTATTAACCCCTGTTGAGATCGACGAAATATTTAACAAAGAAGAATTCTTGAAAAATATCAATACAATATATTCAAAAATACTTGATTTATAGGCTTAAATACAGTAAAATATTATCATACGAGGAAGTTAAATTAATGTCTAAAATTAAAATTACTGTTTGTATGGGAAGTTCTTGTTTTGCACGCGGAAATCAGCAAAACCTTGCATTTATTGAAGCTTTTATAAAAACTCATGATTTAGAAGCTGAAATAGACCTTGCAGGGGCACGCTGCGAAAACAAATGTGCATCCGGTCCTAACGTTATAATTAACGGGGTTGAGTACAACAGCGTTAATGAAGCTAAACTTGAAGAAATTCTTACAAGATTAATAAATCAGAAATAAAAAGCATCTTAATAACGGAGTTTAAAAAATGGATAATCACTATCCGGTCTACACATTAATTAACGAATGTCATGACTGCTATAAATGTATAAGAGAATGTCCCGTTAAAGCAATTAAAATTGAAAACGGACATGCATCTGTAATTCCCGAAAAATGTATTGCCTGCGGGAATTGCGTTAAAGCCTGCCCTTCAAATGCTAAAAGGGTCAGAAGCGATATTGCTAAAGCCAAAAATTTAATTCTCGCGCAAAAACGGGTTTTTGTATCGCTTGCACCTTCATGGAGCGGAGTTTTTGAACATTCTCCGAAAAAGATGATTTCAATTCTTAAAGCTCTCGGGTTCAGCGAAGTATCAGAAACCGCTCTCGGTGCTCAGGAAGTTTCTATAAAAACCGCAGAAATACTTAACAGTTCACAAAGAGGTCTATTCATATCAAGTGCCTGCCCTGTTATTGTGGATTATATCAGACATTACCGTCCGGAATTCATAAAATGCATAACTCCGATCGGTTCTCCCGCAATGACACATGCTAAAATTCTCAGGGAAAAATATGGAGATGATATTTCAATTGTTTTCATCGGACCTTGTATCGGCAAAAAAAATGAAGTTTCATATACGGATTTAATAGATGTTGCTTTAACATTTGAAGAACTAAAAATTTGGATTCATGATGAAGGTCTTGATACTGCGGGAATTATTTCGAACAGTGAAAATCAATTTGTACCGTATACAGCTTTCGAAGGAGCTTTGTACCCCGTCGACGGAGGAATGAATGAAACACTTAAAAGAATAGGGGTAAAAGACGGTATTCAGTTAATAGATGTCTGCGGCTTGCATGCATTTGAAAGAGCATTAAACAATCTTAACCCCGATAAAATCGACAAAACAATATTTGTAGAAGCCCTTGCCTGCGAAGGAGGATGTATCGGCGGTCCTTGCATTTCCACAAACAAAGCAAGCCTTTCCGTTGTATCGGATGTTTTATCTAAAGTTAAAAACAGAGATTATATACCTAAAAAAGCTGCTGCCGTTGTTGATTACGAAATGAAACCGTGCAAAGTTGTAACAAACGATTATCCGCTGGAAGACATTTTGAAAACTCTTAAAAGAATAGGCAAACATACTGTTGATGACGAACTTAACTGTGGAGGATGCGGTTATGCCACTTGCCGCGACCTTGCAAAAGCTTTGCTTGACGGAGATGCTGAACCTTCAATGTGCGTTTCTTATATGAGAAAAATTGCCGTAAGAAAAGCTGCCGCAATGATAAGATGTATGCCCGCAGCAGTTGTAATGGTTGACAATAATATGAATATTCTTGAAGCCAATGAAAGTTTTATGAAAATGTTTACGGGCGATATGTATGAAGTTTTCAAAACACGTCCTGACGGGCTTGCAGGCGCAGCCATAGACAGAATTGTAGATTTCGCGGATATATTTAAAACAATCTTAAAAACAGGAAAAGATATTCATAAAGAACGTTATCACGTTAAAAACAGACTCTATGATATATCGGCATTTACAATTGAGGAAAACGAGATTGTCGGCGCGGTAATTACCGACGTAACTTCTGCAGAAACAAACAGAGAAAAAATTTCACAAAAAGCACATGAAGTTATATCAAAAAATATTTCAATTGTTCAGGAAATCGCCTGTCTGCTCGGTGAACACATGGTTGAAACAGAAACATTGTTAAGCTCAATAGCAGAAGATTACGACGATGACAACGACACAAAAAAAGAATAAAGGATATTGATGTTCATAGATATTGACTGCAGTCAGATGAAAAAATATAATCAAAATGCTTACGGGGATTACTTTATTTCCAAAAGATATCCTGATGAAGCAAAGTTGATTGCTGTTCTCTCTGACGGGCTGGGAAGCGGAATTAAAGCTAATATATTATCCTGTATGACCGCCACTATGCTTTTAAAATTCATTGAAGGCGACCAAATTCCCATAAGTAAAGCCGCAGAAATTATTATGAACTCTCTTCCCGTCTGCCAGGTAAGAAAAATAAGCTATTCGACTTTCTCTGCCATTGAAGTCGATGACGACGGAAATGCAAAAATTGTTGAAGAAGGAAACCCCGAATTCATATGGATAAGAGGGGATGAAGTGATGAAACCAGAATTTAAATCAATCCCTTCCAAAACATTCAAAAACAGGTGTCTGAAAGTTTACAGGATTAATCTCAAACTAGGTGACAGACTTATTTTCTGTTCTGACGGAGTTACCCAGTCAGGTCTGGGAGGAGGCAGACTTAAACTTGGCTTGAGACGTGAAGGGTTAATTGTTTTGCTCCGAGACAAACTGCGCGAACATCCTGATATTTCAAGCACGGAACTATCCCAATATATTGTAAATCAGGCAAGAAACATCGAAACAGACAGGCTTCCCAAAGATGATATATCAGCCTGTGTTTTGTATTTCAGAGACCCCAGAGAAGCTCTTATTTTTACGGGACCGCCTTACCATCAGGAAAAAGATGCAGAATATGCCAAAATATTTGATAAATTTAAAGGTAAAAAAGCAATCTGCGGCGGTACAACAGCAAACCTGATTTCAAGAGAGCTTAACAGACCGATTACAATGGACACGACAATAAGTATAGGAAAACTTCCCGCCTGCTCGTATATGGACGGTGTTGATCTGGTTACCGAGGGAATTCTTACTCTCACAAAAACCTTAGAATATTTGGAAAACAATACGCCAAATATTGACAACGCGGCAGGAAAGCTGGTAAAATTCTTATTAGACAGCGACTGCATAACCTTTATGGTAGGTGCAAAACTAAATCAGGCACATTACGATCCCGCATTGCCTATAGAAATTGAAATCAGAAAAAACATTATTAAAAAAATGGCAAATGTGCTTCAGGATAAATATTTTAAGAAAGTAAACATTCAGTATATGTAGAAAATAAATCTGACAGTAATGTATAAGAAAGGGTAAAGAATGGACAAAAAAATTAGTGTTAAAGTATGTTTAGGAACAACTTGTTTCGTTATGGGATCATCCAACTTACAGGAATTAATCGAAACAGTGCCTAAAAAGTATGGTGAAAAAGTTGAAGTTTCAGGGGTTCCGTGTCTCGGGCTGTGCTCTATCGACTGGGAATTTTCAAAAGCGCCTTATGTAAAAGTTGATGATGACGTTATTAAAGAAGCAACTGTTGAAAAAGTTTTAAAAGCTATTGATGAAAAATTAAATAATTAATAAAAAAGAGGTCAAAATTGACCTCTTTTTTTAATCATTTTCAACAAAAAATTTTATCATTTTATATATTCTTTCAAGCCTTAAACTGTCATCTTTCACACTGTTTAAAATATCATAAATAGAATTCAGTAATTCTTCGGGCTTCTTTATATGGTCATTTGCAAATAAATCTTCCGTAGAAATATTTAATGACTTTAGAATTTTTTCAAGAGTTTCGGCTTTTGGAAAGTTTTGCCCAACCTCAATATTACTTAGATTTCTTGATGAAATATCAACCATTTCAGCCAGCTGCTCCTGGGTTAAACCGCGCTTTTTCCTCTCTCTTTTAATTTTTTCGCCTAATTCTTGTTTTATATTCATAAAATTCCTTATTCTACATCTGATTTTTACGAAAATATGATTTACCTTTTCATAGTATATTAATTTTTGTAAAGCCTGAATGTCGCATTATTTCTATATTATTAAATATTTCAATGTAATACATTGAATTTTTTAGCAATTTTGTCAGGCAGTACTTTTTTATAAAAGAGTAAGATGTGCACATAAATATTAGAACAAGATATTAAGGAGACTAAATTATGACAGAACCTGTAAAACCAATCGGAAAAAGTACAGCAGCTTCACAAACAAAAGCAGTACAAAAACAAAAATCAAACAAAATAAATATAGGCGGAGTTATATTTGATAAAAATCAAATAGATGCTGATAAAACAAGTTCTTACACATTAAACGGCAAAAAAATAAATACTGTATTTGTAAAGCCGGGAATACAAATTGATTTTCCCGACCAGAAAAATCCGAACAAAAAACCTTCCGTAGAAAGTATGGGGCTGAGAAAAGAATGGTACAAGCCTGACGATTCATATATTTCAATAACAGATTTGGAAAATGCAAAAATATACGGAGATCCTGATAAAACAGATTTTATTAATTTAAAAGGGAAATCAAGCAGTAACGAAATTTTTGTTGACAAAAAAGAAAGCTGGTATATAAACGGCAATATGCGAAAAGACTATGTTGAATTAGGTCCGGATACCGAAAATAATACAGTTCATATGGATGAGAAAGATGAAACTCAGATTTGGTATAACCAATTCGGAGTTGAAATGGACGGAGAAACAGTGCAGTCTGAAATAGGATATGTTCAAGTTGAGGGAAAAGGTGAAAGTTCGCAGGAAGAACAATTAAAAGCATCTTTAAGCAAATATCAGTACAATTATCATAAAAGGCATCAATAAAAGTAACAGGCAGCGGTCTAAATATTAGACCGCTGTTTTACATAAATTTGGAAAAATTTTATGTTCATGCCATAATATAATTATATTTTATATAAGAATAGTAAGAGGTGTAGAATATGGCAATGAATACCAATACCCCAAAACAGACATCGCACTTAAAAAGAGAAATATTAGTCAGACTTATTAAAGCTTTTTTAAGTGACAATTTTGAAGAAAATACAAGACTTATTCCTTATGATATGCGCCCGAAAGGTCATGAGGTGCCTTACAGATGCTGTATTTTTAAGGAAAGAGCAATCCTTAGAGACAGAGCAATTGCAGGTTTAGGTTTCTCTATTGAAGAAACTGACGACAGTACTCTTCTTTCTGAGCTGGCTGCTAAGGCTCAGGAAAGAAAAACTCCTGATGAACATCCTTTAACGGTTCTTACAACCGCTTGCAAAGGCTGTGTTCCTTCAAGAATTTATGTAACCGACCTTTGTCAGGGCTGTGTTGCAAGACCCTGTGTTAATACATGCAAATTCGGAGCAATTTCAATTCAGAACGGCAAATCCGTAATTGACCCTGCAAAATGTAAAAACTGCGGAATGTGTGCACAGGTTTGTCCTTATCAGGCAATCCAAAAAATCATTGTCCCTTGCGAAAGTGCCTGCCCGGTAGGTGCAATTGCAAAAGATGAAGACGGTCATGCAAGAATTGACTTTGAAAAATGCATTTCATGCGGAAAATGTGCATCAGCTTGTCCTTTCGGTGCTGTTCACGAAAAAAGCCAGATTATTGATGTATTGAAAACAATAAAATCCGGTAAAAAAACAATCGCAATGGTTGCTCCTGCGATGTTCGGGCAGCTTCCGTGCACTCCCAAACAATTAAAAGAAGCCATAATGAAATTAGGTTTCTCGGATGTTTATGAAGTTGCTCAGGGTGCTGATGTTACGACAAAAACAGAAGCGGCTGAATTTACCGAAAGGCTTGAACACGGTGCGGAATTTATGACAACATCATGCTGTGCAGGTTACAATGAACTTGTAGACAAGCATATTCCGGAAATGAAACCTTTCCGCTCTGATACAAAAACTCCAATGTATTATACTGCGGAAATAGTAAAAAAAGAAAATCCGGATGCAGTTACCGTATTTTTCAGCCCCTGTGTTGCAAAAAAACGTGAAGCATTAAACAATCCGAACGTAGACTATGTTCTTAACTACGAAGAAATCGGTGCATGGATGATTGCATTGAATATTCAAGTTGCAGAATGCGGCGAAAGTGAATTCAAAACACAAGCATCAGCAGAAAGCAGAAATTACTGTGTAACAGGCGGTGTTGCAAAAGCTGTTCAAACATTACTTCCTGAAGAAATTCCCGCACATCCCGTAATAATTGACGGCTTAACAAAGCAAACAGTCAGAGATTTGAAAAAATACGCTAAAAACGGAATGTGTGATTTAGGAAACTTGATTGAAGTAATGGCTTGTACAGGAGGATGCCTGGGCGGCAACTCTACAGTAAATGCAATGAAACCGGCACTTAAACAGGTTACAAATTACGTTAACTCAAGCAGTTCAATAAAAGAACAGGTTGAAGAAACAATAAAAAAATAAAAAAAAGCGGGAATTAAAAATCCCGCTTTTTTATTATATAATTGAATTATGGAAAATAAGAAGAGAAAAATAAGCATTATAGGTTCCACAGGCTCTATCGGAACTCAGGCTCTGGAAGTTATTGAAAAATTACAGGATAAATTTGAAATTATCGCCCTTGCAGGCGGGCATAATAAAGAACTTTTACAGAAACAGGCGGAAAAATTTAAACCCAAATATACCTGTCTTGGAGAAGACGGTTTGGAAAAAATTTGCTCTGACAAAGAAAATGACATTATACTTGTTGCCTGTTCCGGAAAAATCGGACTTCGTCCGACATTAACCGCTATAAGAAACGGAATTGATATCGCACTTGCCAACAAAGAAACTCTCGTAATGGCAGGTGATATAGTGATGGCGGAAGCAAAAAAATACGGAGTAAAAATAATTCCCGTTGACAGCGAACACTGTGCAATCCACCAGTGTATAAAAGATATTAAGCAGGTTGATAAATTGATAATTACGGCATCAGGCGGACCTTTTCTTCATAAGTCGATTGATGACATGAAAAATGCAACCGTAGAACAGGCACTTGCGCATCCGCGTTGGAATATGGGGAAAAAAATTACCGTTGACAGCGCAACTTTAATGAATAAAGGTTTGGAAATTGTTGAAGCTCATCATTTATTCGGATTTGACTACGATAAAATAGATGTTGTTGTGCACCCTCAAAGTATTGTGCACTCGGCAATTGAATACGTTGACGGAAGCGTTATTGCACAACTGGGGCTTCCAAGTATGCATATTCCTATTCAGTATGCAATTACTTACCCCGAACGTTTTGAAGGCATTAAATCTAAAAGTTTCAGCTTTGCAGATATTGCAAGATTGGATTTTGAAAAACCTGATTATGAAAAATTTCCGGCAGTTAAATTAGCTTATGAAATGGGAAAACTCGGCGGAACTGCAACTGTATGTATGAATGCGGCTAATGAAGAAGCTGTATTTGCGTTCCTTGACGGGAAAATAAAACTTTATGATATTTATGAAATTACAAAAAAAATGTGTGATGAACATAAAGTTATTAAAAATCCTACAATCGATGAAATCTTTGCAGTTGATAAAGAAATTCGGGAAAAGACCAAAGAACTTATTAAGTTGCAATTAATATCAAAATAGTTTATACTAATAAAAAAAGGAGGCTGAAATTATGAATTTTAAAGCGTTAAGGGTTGCCCCCCCCCCGCAAAGGTCGCTTGCCGCAAGGGGTTAAACGGGTTAACACCGGCAGTACGGTATGCATTTACACTATCTGAAGTATTAATTACACTTGGTATTATTGGTGTGGTTGCGGCAATGACAATGCCGGCTTTAATTGCCAACAATCAAAAAAAGGAATTACATACAGCTTTAAAAAAAGCTTATTCTGTAATGTCAAATGCATATAACAGACTAAGTTATGACGAGGGAACCATAGTCAACTATGATACATACGGTTATAATAACTTCAAACCTCATTACATTAAATATTTTGACATTCTGCTCGACTGCAAAAGTGAGGGCTGTGTAGCAAAAGAATCTGACGACGGCGGTTTCGGGACTAAAATATACAGGAACTATAATAAAACAAATCAGATAGATTCGCATCTTTTAGACAACGGTCAATTCATATTGAAAGACGGAATGCTTATTATGATGGAAGTTGACGGAGGTAAAATTTTTATAACTGTTGACGTCAACGGTTACAAGAAGAAACCTAATGTTTGGGGGCAAGATGTTTTTACGTTTGAAATTACAAAAAACGGAAAATTTTTACCTATGGGAACAGAAGGAACAACTTATAGTGCGGAACAATATTGCAGCAAAACTTCAACTTCAAGACTAAACGGGATTGCCTGTGCAAATCCGGCATTAACCGATGAAACCTATTGGAAAAATCTTCCTTAAAGGATGTCAAGAGGGTCGACATCAATAGCAAGTTTAATATCTTTAGGCATAATAACTTTATTCAAAAAACTTGAAACAAATTGATGTCCTTTTCCACTCATCTTATTCTTAATTAAAATCTGGAAGCGATATTGACCGTTAATGCGTTCAATTACACAAGGGGTTGGACCGAGAATATCCAAGCGTTCGGAAATACCGTATTTTTCAATCATTATACAGAGGCGCAGGGCGATTTCCTGCGCTGATTTTTCAGCACGAAAGGTATTTTGAGAGCTTAAAATTAATCTTATAATCTGGCTGAAAGGCGGGTAATCAAATTCTTCACGTGCTGCAATTTCCGTATCGTAAAATTCCCTGTAATTTTGGGATTTTGCACTTTCTAATGCGTAGAAGTCAGGATTATAAGTCTGAAACAAAACTTTCCCTGCAAATTCACCGCGCCCGGCACGTCCCGCAACCTGTGTAAGAAGCTGAAAGCCGCGTTCCGATGCTCGGAAGTCAGGCAGATTAAAACTTGCATCAGCAGAGATTACCCCTGCAAGCGTAACGTTAGGATTATCTAACCCTTTTGCAATCATCTGTGTTCCGACTAAGATATTAATATCGCCGCGCTGAAACTTTTCCAACAGTCTTATATGTTCACCCTTTCTTACAAGAATATCACTGTCTATGCGCTCGACATTATTTTCAGGAAATAATTCTTTTACATACTGTTCTATTTTCTGTGTTCCTGTTCCGCTGTTTTTAAACGCATCAGACCCGCATTCGGGACAGACATCGGGAAAATATTCGGCATGATTGCAGTAATGGCATTTAAGCATCTGATCTTTTGAATGCCATATCATTGGAATTGCGCAATTCGGGCACTGAATAACATGACCGCATGCCTGGCATTGTGTAAATGTTGAAAAACCGCGCCTGTTTATAAGTAATATTACCTGTTGTCCTTTAGAAAGAGTTTCTTTAATTTCGGTCTGCAAAGGCATTGAAAGAACGTTCCTGTACGCTGCACGCCCGTGCTCCTGCATGTTTATAACAGTTACCGGCGGAACTTTTGCATCGTTATATCGTTTTTTAAGTTCAAACAGATTACCCGAATTTATAGCTCTGTAATACGTAGCAATATCAGGAGTTGCAGACCCTAAAAGAAGCGGACAGTTATGAAATTCGGACAATTTTCGGGCAACCGTACGTGCATCATACCTTGGAGCAGGTGTTGTCTGTTTGTAAGCTCCTTCATGTTCTTCGTCAATAATTATCAAGCCTATATTTTTTAAAGGCGCAAAAACCGCAGAGCGCGCCCCTGCAAGAATTTTTATTTCATCTTTATAAAGTTTCTGCCAAACATCGTATCTTTCACCGTCTGAAATACTGCTGTGCCAGATTGCAACATCTTTCGTCCCGAATTTTTTTGCAAGACGTTTTGTTAACTGCGATGCAAGCGCAATTTCGGGAGCAAGAAAGAGTACACTTTTACCTGATTTTATTGTATCGTCAATAAGCTTAAAATAAACTTCTGTTTTTCCTGATGCAGTTACGCCGTGCAGTAAAATTTCATTCCCGCCGCTAATTTTATTTTTTATACCTTCATACACTTTTTTTTGATCGCCGGAAAGTTCAAACAAGGGTTCGCGTTCAGTAATCCTCAAAACATCAAGCGGATTTCTGTATAATTCTTCCTGAATAAGTTTAATACATCCTGTTTGTTCAAGTTTTTTTATTGTGGCTCTGGTAGTCTTAGCGTACTTTTCAAAGAGTATCAAAGGCATTTTACCTGATTTTTGAAGCAATTCGAGCACTTGAACCTGACGTTTGGTTGCCCCGTCAAATTTTACAAACTCGATAATCTGTTCGGTTTTGGATGCCTTCTCAATTAACTTAAGAGGAATTGCGGCATTGAGCACCGTGACAACATCACAGCAGTAATAATTCGCAACCCACTCGAGAAGTTTTAAGTATTCTATTGAAAAAAGCGGGGTTTCATCAAGGATTTTGTTAATCTTTTTGACCTTAAAATCCCCGGGTAAATAGTCTGAAAACCCCACACAAAAAGCATTAATCAGCCCCTGCCTCCCGAACGGAACAAGTATTGCCTGTCCTATTCGGATTTTATCTTTCATCTCGTCAGGGATTAAGTAGCTGAATGTCTTAACCCCCAACCCTTTGATATTAACAAGAGCTGATGCGTATTTCATTATTCCTCAGACATGAATTCCTGTCTTGCAGCCTGAATAGCTTCTTCCAACAAATCAAGCTGGTCAGGAGCAAAAGTTACACCTTTTTTTGTCGGAAGCCAAGTTGCACCGTCATCGGTTGTGTAGAATATTCTCATATTCAGGTAGCTTCTTCCTTTATATTCGCTTACCGAAATTTGTAATTGTTCTGTTTCGCTTCTTTCAATTGTAGCCAAAATTTTAGCATCTGCCATCTTTTTCTCTCCTTATTACTCATACCTATCATATTTTAACACAGACAATTTATTTTTATGATAAAGTTAAAGAAAAGTAAGGAGAAAAGTTATGATTAAAGTAGCTGTATGCGGAGCTTTAGGAAAAATGGGACAGGAAGTGGTTCAAGCTGTTACAGAATGCCCCGAAACAGAATTAGTTGCAAAAATTGATATTGCAAGTACAGAAATGTATCACCATATAGAAGATGCGGCAAGAGTAACAGATATTGATGTCCTTGTTGATTTTACACAGCCAAAATCTATTTTTGAAAACGCAAAATACTGCTTAAATAACGGAATAAAAATAGTCATAGGTACAACAGGTTTGACAGATGAGCAGATTGAAGAGCTAAAAAAACTTTCACAGGAAAAAAATACAGGCTGTCTTATTGCTCCTAATTTTTCAACAGGTGCCGTATTAATGATGATGTTTGCAAAACAGGCAGCAAAATATTTTGATAATGCGGAAATTATCGAGCTTCATCATAACCAGAAGAAAGACGCTCCCTCAGGTACTGCAATTAAAACTGCTGCTATGATGGCAGAGGTTAAAGAAGATTTTGCAAAAAACAATTGTCCTGAAACAGAAACCATAGAAGGTGCACGAGGCGGCACATCATATTCAAATATTCATATTCATTCTGTCAGAATGCCGGGTTACATCGCATCTCAGGAAGTTATATTTGGTTCATCAGGTCAGATTATGACGATAAGACACGACTCTATGGACAGAAAATGCTATATGCAGGGCGTTTTATTAGCAGTTAAGCATATTGCGAAAAACAACGACTTTGTATATGGTCTTGACAATATAATGTAAATAATAAATAATGAAATTGGAAGAAATAATATAAAGGAGGCTAAAATTATGAATTTTAAAGCGTTAAGGGTTGCCCCCCCCCCGCAAAGGTCGCTTGTTGTAAGGGGCTAAGAGGTTTTACTTTAGCGGAAGTTTTAATTACCCTCGGTATTATCGGAGTTGTCGCGGCTATGACAATGCCGGCTTTAATTGCAAATTACAGAAATAAAGCCGCAGTTGCTCAATTAAAAAAAATGTATTCAGTTATGTCACAGGCTATGTTATTTACCGTGCAAAAGGACGGAGATTACTCTTCACTTTATGAAATTCAAGACGCCAACTCTCAGAGTATACAAAACTGGTATAATATGGCACTAAAACCATATATAAAAATAACTAATGAATGTTTTGACAAAGCAGGATGCTGGGCTGATAAAGGCACAAAACTTCTTAACGGCGGCACACCTTCCTGGGATCGCGGCAACATAGGACTTGGTTACAATATTGTTGTTTTCAGCACTATTGACGGCTATACAGTAAGTGTTGATGCTTACAATGACAATGGCAGCTTCTGGGGAGTGAATGTTGAGAACAAAAATTATGTTGCAGTCTACGTAGACATAAATGGGAAAAAACTGCCGAATGTGATAGGTAAAGATACTTTTATATTTGTATTCTCCGAACGCGGATTTGTACCTGCCGGACGCGATTTGACAGATGAACAGGTAGATGCAGACTGCAGTAAGTCCGGTCGTGGATATTACTGCTTTGAAAAAATAATGAGAAACGGCTGGGAAATTGACAAAGAAAACCTCTGGTAATATAAATTCATTGTGCTATAATCATAACAAGTCAATATTATCTTGACTGATATACAGAATTTTGAAAGGCAGCAGAATGAAAAAACCAAACATCGCAATTCTCGGAGCAACAGGCGTTGTAGGCAGAGAAATTACAAAAATCGTTGACGAATTAGGAATTGAATTTAATGAAATTAAATTCTTATCAAGCGCAAAGTCAGCAGGTACGACATTGGAATTTCAAGGCAAAACCTACACGGTTGAAGAAGCTAAACCCGAAAGTTTCGACGGAGTGAACATTGTACTTGCATCAGCAGGCGGAACGACATCTCAAAAATTTGCACCCGAAATTGTTAAAAGGGGAGGAGTACTCATCGACAACTCATCTGCTTTCAGAATGGATGAAAATGTCCCTCTTGTAATCGCTTATGTAAACGATGAAGATTTGAGAAAACACAAAGGCATTATTGCAAACCCTAACTGTTCAACTTCACAGTTAATGCTTGTTTTAAAACCGCTTCATGAAAAAGCAAAAATAAAAAGATTAATTGTTTCAACTTATCAGGCTGTTTCAGGAGCAGGTCTTGCGGCTATTAATGAGCTGACCGCAAACACAAAAGCAACACTTGAGGGTGAAGAATTTGAAAATAAATGTTTCAAAAAACCGATTTCATTTAACGTAATCCCTCAAATAGATGTATTCTGTGAAAACGGTTACACAAAAGAAGAAATGAAAGTTGTTAAAGAAACAAAAAAAATTCTTCATCTACCCGAAGATTTACCGATTTCATGCACAGCAGCCCGTGTTCCCGTTTATAACGGACACTCGGAAGCCGTTGATATAGAATTTGAAAATGAAATTTCGCCTGATGAAGTTCGTGAAATCTTAAAAAATTCATTCGGAATAAAAGTTATTGACAATCCTGATAACTTTGAATATCCGACAACGCGTGACGCATCAGGAGTTGATCCTGTATTTGCCGGAAGAATAAGAAAAAATCTGGCATTTAATAACGGGATTTCACTATGGTGCGTAGCCGATAATCTCAGAATAGGCGCAGCCTTAAATACAGTAAGAATTTGTCAAAAAGTAATAGAAATGGAGCTTTATTAAATATGCAAATTAAAAAATTAACAATTACCCCGCTGTCTAAAGGCTGGGCTTCGACAGTCATGGAAAAACCTTCGGCGGAAAATGCAGGCCGCTTTATAAAAGAAAGATTAAGTTTAGGAAGTTATTACGATAATAAACCTGCAAAAGTATTTCGAAAAATCCCCAAATTCTTAAAAGGTTTGGTTAATCCTGATTGTAAAGTCACAAACGAACGTAAGTTTACAATGTATAGTTAATATATATTAATAAAATAAATTAAAAATAACAATTTTCGTTTTTTGATTGTTTTTATAATAATAGGGAAAACTATGGAGATTATATTATTATGAAAAAAAATGAAACAGAAAAATGTCAGGAAGCGAAAATTGATTGCGTAAAACATCCTTCAAAATATCTGAAAAAAGAAGTTGACATACCACGTCTCACTTCAGACTTTTTGGAAGAAACGTTACAAATTGCTTAGAAACTAAAGCCCGTTACAAGCGGGCTTTCTTATTATTATAAAATAAAAAATAAATATTACCCATTCAGGTTGTATCCAAATAATTTTTTTAATGTATAATATATATACAATGGATATCGGACTGGGAAATAATTTACCCCTCCCGCCTGAAGAAAGGGAATATATATTATGGATAATAACCAAAATAATGTCCAGATTTTGGAAAAGGACATAAAAAAAGAATCCGCTGAATTAAACGGGGTTAAAGTAAATCCTCAAGACTTTGAAATGCCCCGTACGACCTTTGATATGCTGGAACAAACCTGTCAAATTGCATAAATTTATATAACTTTACATTGACGCAATTTTAAACTTGATTTTTCTTTATTGAAATAACAGGAGAAAAATTAATATGAAAATTGCAACTTCAATCAACAAAAATTTAGACAGAATTCCGACACGTTTTGATGATATTCAAAAAGAAATTCAAATGGAAAAAGTTAAACAATATTTTAAACAAAAACAGCCTGAACTTAAAGAAGGCACATATAAAATAGGCGATGTTCTCGGTAAAGTTCTGGATAAAGTTGTTTAATATTACTTTTTGTTAAACCTGTGAGATTATCTGACCTGTTTTTGGTACAATTATGTTAAGGAAACAGGGATATGTTAGTAAAAAGAGAAGATTTAAGAGCCTTAATCGATACTATTCATCACGCGGGCAAAACAGTAGTTACCACTAACGGATGCTTTGATATACTGCATGTCGGACATGTAAGATATCTTGAAAAGACAAAAACTTTCGGTGATTTTTTAATAGTATTATTGAATTCGGATAAATCCGTTAAGAGCATAAAAGGTCCGTCACGGCCTGTTAATTCTGAACTTGACCGTGCAGAAATATTAAGTGCTTTGAGATGCGTGGATTATGTGGTATTATTTGATGAAGACAGTCCTAAAAATCTCTTGGATGAAATGAAACCTGATGTTTATACTAAAGGGGCGGATTATACTATGGAAACGCTTCCTGAAGCTGACATTATGAAAAAAAACGGAACAAGAGTTGAATTTATCGAATTTGTCGATGGTAAATCAACAACAAATATTATTAACAAAATGAAAAATTAATTTATATAAGGAGATAAGTTTATGAAAACTTTTACATTAGAAGAAATTGCGCATATCACAGGCGGTATGCTGACAAAAGCGGAAGACGTTAAAATTTCACAAATTGCACCGCCGTTATTATCTGATGAAAATACACTTGCTCTTGCTCTTGGTGAAGAAGAAATTGCAAATCTCGCAAAATCTAAGGCTAAAGCGGCACTTGTTCCGTTGGGGGTTCAAATAGACGGGCTTACTACGATTGAAGTGGAAAGACCAAGGTTAGCAATGATGAAATTATTAAATATGTTTTACGTTGCACCTGAAGTAAATAAAGGAGTTCATCCGACTGCAACCGTTCACGAAACCGCTAAATTAGGTGAAAATGTCCAGATTGGTCCTAATGTAGTAATATCAAGAGATGCTGTTATCGGCGACAACACTAAAATTCTTGCGAATTCTTACATTGGCGGCGGAGCAAAAATAGGCAGAAACTGCTTCTTCCATGCAGGAGTTAACATAGGCGACAGAGTTCAGGTAGGAGACGACGTTATACTTCATCACGGCGTATCTTTAGGAGCAGATGGTTTCAGCTTCGTAACCGAAAATCCGGATAACATCGAACAGGCAAGAAAAGATGGAGAAATCAAAGAAACCAATGCAAAACATGTTATCTTTAAAATTCCTTCAATCGGTGCGGTTGTAATCGGAAATAATGTTGAAATCGGTGCTAACACTACAATTGACAGAGGAACTATTGAAAATACAACTATCGGAAACAATACAAAAATTGATGACCTTGTTATGATCGGTCATAACTGTAAAATCGGTGAAGGCTGCTTAATTGTTTCACAGGTAGGTATTGCAGGAAGCTGCGTAATCGGAGACAGAGTTGTTATTGCAGGTCAGGCAGGTCTTGCTGATCATATCGAAATCGGTTCGGATACTATTATCACCGCAAAAGCAGGGGTAACAAAATCATTCCCGGAAAAATCAATTGTTGTCGGTATTCCTGCTATGCCGAGAAAAGATTTCATTAAACAACTGAAAACTTTGAAAGATGCACAGGAAATCTTTGCAAAATTCAGAAAATATGAACCGTTATTAAAAGAATTTGAGGATAACATAAATAATGACCACAATTCTTAAAGAAACTTCAATATCAGGTAACGGTTTAATGAAAAATAAACCGTGTACGGTAAATTTCTTTCCTTCAAAAACAGGAAAAATAAGGTATTTCGTTAACGGAGCTGAACCGTTTGAAGCATCGGTTGATAATGTTTTAGCAACTGATCATTGTGTCGTTCTCGGAAATAAAAAAGCAAAAGCAATGCTGACGGAACATTTGACAGCCGCTCTGGCATTTTGCGGGATAGACAGTATTGATATTTGTATGGACGAAACGGAAGTTCCCGCGCTTGACGGAAGTTCTAAAAAATGGGTTGAACTTTTTGAAAAAGCAGGTGTTGAAAAACATTTATTTGAAAAACCAAAACGTTTCACGGTATCCGAGCCTGTTTATTATCTGAACGGAAAAACAAGCCTTGTAATTCTCCCGTCAGATGAGCTTTATATCTCTTATGCGGTTAATTACGATCATCCTGATTTGGCAAGGCGCTGGGTTGCTTATAACCCCAAAAACAAACAGGAAATTATTGAAGCAAGAACTTTCGGTTTTTATAAAGATTTAAGAAAATTTCAAATGCTTGGGTTTGCTCAGGGAGTTACGATTGAAAATACGCTCGGACTTAAAGATGACGGGTATACATCTGAATTACGTTCGGAAAACGAACCTGTTAAACATAAAATTTTGGATTTAATAGGCGACTTATATTTAACAGGTGTAAATCCTTTAAATCTGAAATGCCAGATACTTGTAAAAGAGGCAGGTCATGCAGTTCATATTAAAACGGCAAAAATGTTAAAAGATAAATTAATTGAATGTAAATAAGGAGAAAAAAATGACAGAAGAAACTAAACAAGAAGTTTTGCAATTTGACACAATGCAGATTATGGAAATGATTCCTCATCGTTATCCGTTTTTACTTGTAGACAGAATTACAGAATGCGTTCCGGGTAAATACGCTAAAGGTTACAAAAATATGACAATGAACGAACAGTTTTTCCAGGGTCATTTCCCGAATAACCCGATTATGCCCGGAGTATTGCAGCTTGAAGCAATGGCACAGTGTTCCGCTCCGGTGTTAATGACAATGCCTGAGTTCAAAGGGAAATTAACACTTTATGCAGGAGTTGACGGTGTTAGATTTAAAAATATCGTAAGACCCGGTGACAGATTTGATATGGAAATAGAACTTACAAAGGTAAAAGGTCCTATCTGTAAGGCTCACGGTATCGGAAAAGTTGACGGAAAAGTTTGTGTTGAAGCTGATATGACTTTTGCACTAAAATAGAAATCTTCTTTTATGTAAAAAAAGACTTGGGAAAATATCTCAAGTCTTTTTTTGTTATTCAAAATCCAAACCGAAGCGAAGTGCCTCATCTTCATCTTCAAAATTTTTGGCGAGGGTTATACCGTCTTTCTCATAAAAAGAAATTTTTGAAAATTCACCGTTTTTGTATTTTCTAATTGATTTTACGGTTGTGTCCTCTCTGAATTCTACATCCATAGTTCTGACTCCGCTATCATCAAATTCGGAATAAAAACTCAAATGCTCACCGTCATCAGCGGCAAATTCCCGTTTAACTTTACCGTTTTCAATTTGTTTAACTACGTTTCCTTTGCGCTCTCCTTCAATTTTTGAAAAATCAAAATATTTTTTATCGAGAACAAAAGGTTTTTTAGCATCAGGAATATCAGACGGATTTATTTTATCTTCAGTTGCTTCTTTAAGTTTTTTTCTGCCCCGTCTTTTTGATTTCGGTCTTTCAGGTTCAACTGTTTCCTCAACATTTTCAGGTTTTACATTCGGTGTGTCATCCGTCTTAACATTTTTAGGCGTTTCTTCAATTACGCTTTCAGGTTTAACGGGCTTTTCGGGTTTCTCCGGCTTAACGTGCACCGATGATGTTTCTTCCGTTAACTTTGTATTCTTAACAACTTTACCGCCGCGGCGTCCGAGGTAATAAAGTCCGCCGATTACAACAGCTGCTGCCGCTGCCGCAGCAATTGAATACTTAATAATTTTTTCTCTTTTTTCTTTCTTTGCATCAGCACTTTGTATGTCAGAAGTTTTTTGAGATCCTTTTTCGACAGATGCAAAATTAATATAAGATTTAATACTTTGTACTTTCATATTCATATTAAAAATACAAACAAAAAATTTTTTGCTATAAAAAATGCCGCTGTTTTTATATATTAAAATAATATAAAAATATTGTGACTATATAAGATTTGTACTATAATTGGTTTTATAGTAAAAGAGAAGGGAAAACGGAGGCGAAGCCTCTGATAAAAAAATAATAAGTAACACAAAAATCGACGAAGAGGATAAAAAGATGATAGACAAAACCGCAATTATACATCCGTCAGCAAAAATCGCAGATGATGCAATTATAGGACCATACGTTGTTATAGGTGAAAACGTTACAATAGGACACAGAACACGTGTAATTTCAAATGCTCATATTGAGTTTGCAGAAATCGGCGACGATTGTACAATTTCCCCGTTTGCAACAATCGGTTCGGAACCTCAGGATTTGGGTTACAAAGGCGAACCGACAAAAGTTGTTATAGGCAACGGAACAATAATTAAAGAAAACGTAACTGTTCACAGAGGTGCGGCTTGCGGAGACTTTACAACAAGAATCGGTAAAAAATGTCTTTTAATGGTAGGTTCGCATGTTGCACATAACTGCGTTTTAGATGATCAGGTTATTTTAGCAAATTTAGTAACCTTAGGCGGACATGTTCATGTCGGTTTCGGTGCATTTGTCGGAGGAATGAGTGTATTCCACCAGAATATAAGAATTGGCGATATGGCAATTATAAGCGGCTTCTCCGCATCCCGTCAGGATATTCTCCCTTACTCAAAAGGCGAAGGCAGACCGCCTGTACCGCGCGGATTAAATGTTATCGCAATGAAACGCAGAGGGGTTTCTCAGGAAATCAGAACAGCGACAAACGAAGCTTTTAAATTATTAATTTCTGAAGAATATAACACTACTCAAGCAATTGAAAAAATTAAAGCTGAAATTCCTATGAACGAATATATTGAAAAGATGATTGAATTTATCCAAACTTCTAAACGAGGAGTGCTTTTAAAAACTCATAAATCAGGGCATGAATGTTTGCAAGAAGAATAAGCGCAGCCGCTTAACCCGACAATTAGGAGGTTAGTCAAAATTTTACACGGGCTGAACTAAAGATAAGCGCAGCTGCTCAGGTAAAAATTCATAGGAGAAAAAATGCATAAAACAATTTGGGAAAAATACGCAGAAGTTCTTGTAGATTATTCAACTAACGTTCAAAAAGGAGATCTTGTACAAATCAGAGCTGCAAGTATTTATGCAAAAGACCTTGTAAAAGCTGTTTACAAAAGAGTTATTGAAAAAGGTGCACACCCGATTTTGAGAACTTCTTTTGAAGATATGTCGGATATTTTTATTAAATACGCTTCTGACGAACAGCTTGATTATATTGACCCGATTATAAAACTTGAATATGAAACCGTAGATAAGTTTATTTCTATCGGTGCGCCAATGAACACAAAAAATATGGCTCGTGCTGATTTGAAAAAACTTTCAAGACGCTCGAAAGCTTCACAGGGTTTATCAAAAACACTTATGGAACGTACAGCAAAAGGAGAGGCTTCATGGGTTGTTGCAGATGTTCCGACACATGCACTTGCGCAAGAAGCAAAAATGTCTTTTGATGAATATTCCGAATTTTTATTTAACTCTTGCTACTTGAATTCGGACGACCCTGTTGCAAAACTTCGTGAACTTGATGAAAAACAGACCAAATGGGTAAATTACCTTAACGGCGTGAAAAAATTACATATAATTGGCGAAAAGACCGACATAACTTTCAATGTTGAGGGCAGAAAATGGATAAGCTGTTCAGGCATAAACAATTATCCTGACGGCGAAGTTTTCACATCGCCCGTTGAAGACGGTATTAACGGCGAAATTTATTTTGATTTTCCGCAGAATTACCGCGGCAACTCTGCCACAGGCGTACACTTATGGATTGAAAACGGACAGATAGTTAAGTTTGATGCAGAAACAGGTAGAGATTATCTGGAAGCCATGTTTAATATGGACGAAGGTTCTAAAGGCATCGGAGAAATTGCAATCGGTACAAATGATGAAATTCAGGAAGTTACGGGAAATATTCTTTTTGATGAAAAAATCGGCGGTTCTATTCACATGGCAGTCGGTGCATCTTACCCTGAAACAGGCGGAAAGAATGTTTCCGGACTTCACTGGGACATGATTAAAAACATGAAACATAATTCATCAATATATGCAGACGACAAACTTATCTATGAAAACGGAAAATTTTTAATATGATAGTCAGAAACTTCAAGAACAGCGATATTGAAGAAGCTTCACAAATTACACACCTCGTATGGGGGGATTTATATGCAAACGAAAGCAAAACGCTCCAACAGATTATCTATGATTTTACACTGGAATATTATTATTTAAACGAAACTTTTTCTTTTGCACTTGATGAAAACGGGCTTAAAGGATTTGTTTTTGCAGCTTCAAAAAAAGATAAAAATGAAAGTATAAATACATTTAAAACAAGAATTAATACGCTCAACGAAAAAGATAAAATAACGGCACTTAATCTTCTTGACTACGTGGAAAGTACAGGCAATGAAGTAAAAAGCGTAATGAGTGAAGATGATTTGATGATGGGACTTTTCATAAGCACGCAAAAAGGCGGGGGAAAAATGCTTCTGTCAAAACTTGTCGAAAGTGCATGTAAAAACGGGGTTAAAAATATTTATCTCTGGACAGATACAACTTGCGATTTTGATTACTATCAAAAAAATAATTTTACGCTTGTTAAGGAATTTAAATGTATTGTAAATAATAAAAACATCAATACATTAATTTTTAAAAAACCATTATTAAACACATAAAGGAGTAATCATGGTAAAAATTTCACCTGACTTAACATCACCTGTTGCAAAAAAATTAGCTCAATTAAAATCCGATTTGGTATTTTCCGCAGCAACAGGAAATTACAAGGAATTTAAAAATGCAATGAAAGCACATGCAAAATTGGCAGTCGATAATTTTGAATTATCAAAATCAGTTAAAGCACCTGAAATTAAAGCCCCTTTATTTTCCAAAACAGGTATAAGAATGGCAAAAGTTTGGTTTTTAAATTTGTTCAGAGTAAAAACACCTGAAGAAAAAGCCCTGAAACAAATGGCTAAACAAGAAAAATTAAAACGTGAAGCACAAAAATACATGAGTAATGTATAATTACAATATTAATTTAAAACTCAAAGTTTCAACTATCGTTTGAATATTCATGTTCAAGCGATATTCTTTTTTTGCGGTTTCAACGGCTTTTATATCAGAAATCAATTTTACTTTCAAAGGCAAATTATCAAGGTTAGATTTTAAAAGAGCCTGCATGTAATTCTGCATTTGCGTAAAAACTTCCGACGGATCAACCATTTTTGCAATATCAAGAATTTTGTCATTAAAATCTAAAACTTCATTACGTTCAAGCTCCAGATAACCGTCCATTGCATCTTTTACTAAAGAAAAATCTCTATCTTCATCTTTCATAGACGGAACATAAAAACATTGTGCTCTTGATACAACAGTTGTAATCACATCTGATTTATCTTTTGTCAGGAAGAAAAATGTAGTGTTTGAAGGAGGTTCTTCAAAAGTTTTCAAAAGAGCATTGGCAGCATCCGCCTGAAAGTTTAGCTGATTAATTCCCTGAACATTACCTTCTTTATCCTTGTCACAAAAAATTAAAACTCTGTGATAATCAGAAGTTACAAGCAAGTCATTTTTAATCATTCTTGCCTGATCTATTGAAATAACAGTTTTTGATGTATCGTCAGAAGGTTTGTTATCAACTTTTGAGATTGTCAAAACTGCGGGGTGATTATTTTCTCTAATCCATTTGCAATTCAAGCACTGGCAAGTTTCAGTATGATCACCTGTACAATTTAACATTCTTGCAATTTCAAGTGCTAAATCATATTGTGCTTGAATATCTGTACCGTAAAACAAAATACAATGTGCAATATTTTTTTTATCAGCGTTTATTCCACTGTTAAAATATTTCATTAAAAACGGGTATTTTTCATCTAAAGAGCGCATTTTCCACCTCTTTTTCAACATCAAAAGCAAGACCTGATTTAATCCGATATTCAGCATCAGTCAAGTTTTCTTTTAATCTTACTAAATCTTTAAGATTAGTTTTTTTCAATTTTTGCAAATTCAATTTAACAACATACTCATGCATTCCCGTCATTCGTGACAATTCCATAGGCGTTGCACTTTGTGATTTTGCTTTAAGAATAATCCACCGTCTGAGCATTGTCTGCAAAGTAGACAAAATCTCAAGGGGATATCTTGTATCAAGCAGTTTTCTGTATTCCAAAAGAGCTTTATCTTTTTCGTTTTCCATTAAAAAGTCTGAAAAAGCGAATAAATCTTCATTCGAAATACAAATTTCTCTAACCATTGGAACTGTTACAGTATCGTTCGGATAAGCGAAAAGTTTGAGTTTATCAAGTTCTCCGTCTATTTGGCGCAAATTATTTCCGATTTGTGTAATTATAGCCGTAAGCGCGTCTTTTTCAAACTTTATACCTTTTGCTTTACCCTGCTTTATAATCCAGCCTTCAAGTTCGGCCGTTTTATAGGTAGGAATAAGCGGGCATTCCATAGAGTTAAACTTTTTCAAAAGTTTAAACAATTTTTTACGGCTGTCAAGTTTTTTACCCTCGTTTCTCGGAAGCTGTGCAGCAAAGACAATATCAAGGTTTTCACTGTTTCCTTCAAGAGCTTTTTCAATCTCTTTAATCTCTTTATCTTCAAAAGTTTTTGAAAAATAATCAAGGCAGTTAATAACAATAAGCATTTTACCGAACATCATAGGCTGAGAACGCAGTATTGAAATTAAATCGGGAAACTTAGGATTATCGTAAGTTTTGAAAGACATTTCAAGAAAATTCTTATCGAGCCCCTTTTTTAATTTCCCGATTTCCTGTTCAATATTATAATCTTCTTCACCGTAAAAAAAGTATACTGCCATATTTAATTTTTAACAAAAACATATATAATATTCAAATTACCACGGATAATCTTTGCTCATCTGCCAGCCGTCCTGCATAATTAATGCAGAACAAAATTTCCCGTCACTTTTACATGAACGTAAATTATTTTCTCTGGAGGAAGTGCCTAAAGGAATAAATTTATTGTTTTTCTGTATGATGAAAATAAATGCATCCCTGCCCCAGATATTTCTCTTTTTATTACCATCCGTATCAATATAAATTAACAGTCCTCCGCTTGAATTTCTTGTGAAAAAATAAGTTATCGAATCAGCAGTCAGTATCATATAAGCTTGGCTATTAAGTGTAGATAAATTTGTATTGGTTTCTCCCTTAACGGTGTAATACGGTGAATACCCGAAATCTCTTAAAGACCCGTATTTTGCGGCTATTACATTGCTGAGATACGGAAGAATATAAGTTTGCACATCCTTAACTACTTTGGCATCATCTTTATCATCAGCCTCACTATCTGTAGCCATGCTGTCCCAAACACTAATATCGCCATTATCAACCTGTGCACGGGTCAGTGCCTGTGAAATGGTAGTATAACCCTTTTTCAAACGGGAAACACTTTCCTGCCTTTTATATTTAGCAATTACGGCAGGCAATGTCAAGGCTGCAACAACACCTATAATACCCAAAGTGACCAAAACTTCTGCTAAGGTAAATGCAGGTTTATAAGCTGCTAAACTGCCCCCCCCCCGAGAACTTCATTCGCAGACGCATCAAAATAAGTTTTGTGAAACTTTTCACTTGATAACATTTGTTTTGCTTCAATTAGTTTCATAAATAAATTACTCCTTTCTTTATTTGTCTTAATAAGCGGGAAATATCTCCCCGCTTAATTAACTTTCAATAAGCAGGCTTGCGCCGATAACACCTGCATTATTTCCAAGCTGTGCAGGAACAACTTCAACTACAGAACCTGCGACTTTCATTGCACGTTTCATAAGTGTTTCCTTTAAAGGAACCATAAGAAAATCACCGGCATCAGCAACTCCGCCGCCTACAATAATTCTTTCCGGATTTAAAAGATTTACGACACTTGCCATCCCTATTCCTATATATTGACCCATTATTGTGAAAATTCTTTGAGCAACAGGGTCACCCGCTTTTGCAGCTTCACACACTATGTAAGGAGTAATAGCTCCGCCTTCTGCCATTTCCCTGAATTTAGCGGATTTTCCCCCTCTTATATAATCATTTGCCATAGCAACAATCGAAGGTCCTGAAGCAAATGCTTCCAAACAACCTGTATCACCGCATCCGCAAAGAGGACCGTCATGCATTTGGAGTTTAATATGACCGATTTCTCCCGCAGCATTTGATGCTCCGCGTACAAGTTTTCCGTTTACAATAAGTCCTGAACCTATACCTGTACCGACCGTAATACAAATAAGGTTTTCACATCCTTTGCCCGCACCGTAGTTTAATTCACCGAGTGCCGCACATCTTACGTCGTTATCAACACGTGTCGGAATATGAAATTCATCTTCAATTAATTTTGCAATAGGCACTTCCACCCATCCCGGAATATTCGGAGCATTTCTGACAATTCCTGCCTTATAGTCAACCTGTCCGGGGAAACCGAAACCGATACCCTCAATATCTTTTGTAGAAAGCCTGGTTTCTTTTAATAAATCGTGTATAGCCTGTTTAATATTATTAACCGTATACTCATAACCTAACTCGGCACGTGTCGGCACTGAATTTGAATAGACAATATTCCCCTTGTCATCAACAAGAGCAATCTTAACATTAGTACCGCCTACATCAATTCCTATTCTATTCTTTCCCATTTATATATCTCCCTTTATCTGGCTGTAATATTATAATAGGACAAACATAAAAATTTTTAAAATATTATTTTTGTTGTAAAATGTTGTTGTAAACAGTAATACTTAACATAAGGAAAAGAAATATGGAAAAACTTTCACCTTTACAAATCGAAAGATTAAAGTATCAACCAAAACTTCCATCCTGCCTTTCTAACGGCATTAACAGTCTGGAAATGGTTGAAGGTTCCGCTACTCAATCAGTAAGAGATCAGGAACAAATTCAGGATTTATTCAAAAACACTTACGGAAAACCTGTTGTAACATTTAAAACTGCTTCTTCTTCAAAATCTTCGGAAGTAAGAAACGTCGGAGTTATTCTTTCAGGCGGTCAGGCTCCCGGCGGGCACAACGTAATCGCAGGTTTATATGATGCTTTGAAACAAGCTAATTCAAATAATAAATTATACGGTTTCTTAGGCGGTCCTTCAGGTATCATCGACGGAAAATACGTTGAATTCGATGACAAATTTATGAACGCCTACAGAAATACAGGCGGTTTTGATATTATCGGTTCAGGCAGAACTAAATTAGAAACCGAAGAACAATTCCAAAAATCTTTGGAAGTCTGCAAAAAATTAAATATTTCTGCAGTCGTAATTATCGGCGGCGACGATTCAAACACTAACGCTGCACTTCTTGCAGAATGGTTTGTAAAAAATAACACAGGTATTCAGGTTATCGGCTGTCCGAAAACAATTGACGGCGATTTGAAAAACGACCAGATTGAAATTTCTTTCGGTTTCGATACCGCAACCAAAACTTATGCAGAACTTATCGGAAACATCCAGCGTGACGCAAATTCAGCTAAAAAATACTGGCACTTTGTAAAAATTATGGGCAGAAGTGCTTCTCACGTTGCACTTGAAGCTGCTTTGCAGACACAGCCGAACATTACTTTAATTTCAGAAGAAGTTGAAGAAAAGAAAATGTCGCTTGAAAGCATTATTAATTACATGTGCGATATTATCGTTAAACGTGCAGATATGGGTAAAAACTTTGGTATAGCAATCATTCCTGAAGGCTTAATCGAATTTATCCCTGAAATGAAATCTATGATTTCAAACCTTAACGATATTATGGCAACATTGGAAAATGACCCTGATTTTGTAAACGCAACAACAATTCGTGACAAATTCGATATCGTTGAAAACAGACTTGAACCTGCAAACGCAAAAGTTTACAACTCACTTCCCGCTTTAATCAAAGGCCAGTTACTTGCAGACCGCGACCCGCACGGAAACGTTCAGGTTTCTAAAATCGAAACAGAAAAATTGTTAATCGAAATGATTTCAACAAGATTAGATGAATTAAAATCACAGGGTGATTACATCGGCAAATTCAACGCTCAGTCACACTTCTTCGGTTATGAAGGAAGATGCGCATTCCCTTCTAACTTTGATGCTGATTACTGCTACTCTTTAGGCTTTAACGCTTTTGCTTTAATCAATTTCGGATTGACAGGCTACTTATCATCTGTAAGAAACTTAACTCAACCTGCAGATCAATGGATTGCAGGCGGTGTTCCTCTTACAATGATGATGAACATGGAAAAACGCCACGGCGAAATGAAACCTGTTATTCAAAAAGCTCTTGTTAAACTTGACGGACCTGTATTCAAACAATTGGAAGAACACAGAGAAGACTGGGCTTTAAATGACAGATATTTATTCCCCGGCGCAATTCAGTATTTCGGACCGTCTTGTGTATGCGACGTTACAACATGCACTTTGCAATTGGAAAGAGCAAAAGAATTAGTTAACGCGTAAATTGATTAAAATAAGTTAAAAAACACTCCTGATATCAGGAGTGTTTTTTTGTTAATCAAAGTTTAGAAGCTCAGGAAGATCAACATCAAGAGCCTTTGCTATTTTTTGAAGCGTCCAAAATTGATAAATAATCTGCCCGTTTTCAATTTCTTCAAGCCTTGCGGCTGTCATAAAAGTCCTTTTTGCAAGCATTTTTTGTGACAAACCGCGTTTTTCTCTATAGTACCTTATTTTTTCTCCGATTTTTTTAAATCCGCTCATAACTTCTCCTTCTTTTCCGACAACATTTTGACACATGTTTAAAAAATTGCCCGCTCATTTTTATTGAAATATAATATTTATATGAAAAAATTTGATATTTTCAGGCAGTTCAGGGATGCTGTCATAATCTTAAACAGAAAGCAGGAAGTTGTTTACAGAAACCACACTTTTAAAAGGTGGTTTAAAGACTTTACAAATATAAAAAAGCTTTCATATCACTCAAGTTTTGACATCTGTCCGCTTAATTCCGAAAATATTGAAATCTATTCTCCAATATACCATGCAGTTATTTCAAAAGAAAACTTTTTTGCAAGAATTTCTTACCAGTCAGAACTTAACAGAATTTTTTATTACGATCTGCAGGCTGTTAAAAAAGGAAATTATACAATAATATTTTTCACTGATGTAAGCGCACAGAATAAACTTAATGACACGGCAAAAGAAAATGTAAAATTAAAAGAACAAATAAATTCGCTCATTGAAGAAAACGAAGATTTGCAAAAAATTAAAAGAAAAGCCCAGAGTCAGGCAATCCGAATTGCACTCATAAACAAGGTTTCCAACAATATAAGAGAAAGCATTGATATATCCCAAATCCTTCAATCAGCTTTAAAAGAACTTGCCTTAATGTTCGGAGCTTTTAAAGCATATTACGCGGAAGCTGAAGGGAACGATTTTATAATCAAAGAAGTTTACGGCGGTAAAAAATCAAAAAATGACAAAACTATTCAATTTGACGTACTGACCTCGAAAACTATTGCGGCAAAAGAGATTTCAGTATCTAACTCATTGACTGAATTCGTAAATGCAAAACCTTTTAAACAACCCGTATTAAGAATAATCGTACCCGTTCATCATATGCAAAACCTAATGGGGGTCATAGTTTTACTCAGCTATCAGAAACGCGAGCTTAACGAAGAAATTGAAATTCTTGAAGCAATTTCCTCACAATTATCAAACGCGATTACACGTGCCGAACTTTATCAAAAGAATATACGCACGGTAAACGAATTAAAAAATACCTTAAAAGAATTAAAAGAAACCCAAATTCAACTTATAAATTCCGAAAAAATGGCTTCACTAGGTCAGCTTGTAGCAGGCGTTGCCCATGAAATTAATACCCCAGTAGCTTCAATAAAATCAAATAACGGAATAGTCGCAAAGCTGCTTGGTTCAATAGAAAACAGTGAATTAAAAGAAATGCTGACAGACATAAATGAAATTGACAAAGAGGCGGTAAGCAGAATAAGCAGTATAGTTACATCTTTGAAAAAATTTGTCCGGCTTGATGAGGCAGAACTGCAGGAAGCAGACATAAACAAAGAACTGGATTTAACGTTAGAGCTCATAAGACACGAAACAAAAAACAGAATAGAAGTCATTAAAAATTACGGTGAAATCCCCGCCATTAAATGTTTTCCGAACATGCTTAATCAAGTGTTCACCAACGTTTTAATCAATGCCTGCCAGGCAATTGAAGGCAGCGGCAAAATAACAATCACTACCGAATATAATGATAAAAAGCTTATTGTAAAAATAAAAGACACAGGCAGAGGAATACCCCGAAATCAGCTCGAGAAAATATTTACGGCAGGTTTCACGACAAAAAGTTCTGGCATCGGAACAGGGCTCGGTTTAGCAATTTGTTCAAAGATAATAGAAAAACATAACGGTGAAATTATTGTAAACAGTGAGGTTGGTAAGGGCAGCGAGTTCATTATTACTATCTGCAGTGAGTAATAATTGTGAATTTTTATTACAAATTTGGCATTAATATAATTGAAAGACACTAATTATTAATTAAACAAACATGCTGTTTTTTTGAAATTTTGTGCAAATTAAAGACAAATGCTGAAAAACATGTTATATTGTTAATATAAAGTGTCAGTTTTACCCTTAAAGATAATTTAACCCGCAACTGCACTTTCCTGAAGTTAATGTAATAAAAGTTAATATAAAGTAGGTAAAAAAGGCAATATTTTATTCTCAATATTTTTTATTAAATCATAAGGTGTAGTAGAATTTAATATTGTGTGTCGGAGGAAAAATTTAATGACAATTAGTGTGAACAGCAAGAAAAAACAAGTTAAAAAATCTTTTGAAGAATTATTGACTGATTTAAAAACAAGCAATTCGGAAAAAGTTAGATATAATGCTGCACGTGTTCTCGGCGAAATGGGAGATTCCAAAGCCGTTGAACCGTTAATTGAAGTTTTAAAACACGATAAAAACGGCTCCGTAAGACTTTATGCAGCACGTGCACTCGGTGAACTCGGGGATTCTAAAGCAACAGTACATTTAATTGAATCTTTACGCGAAGACAGAAACGTAGATGTAAGAGTTCGTGCTGCACGTGCATTAGGACGTTTGGGCGGTGCAATCGTTGTTGAACCTCTTGTTGAAGCTTTGAATGACGAAAACCCTCAAGTTTGTATTACTGCAACTGATGCTTTGATTGAAATCGGTGATGTTGCAACTGATGCTTTAATCGCTTCTTTAGACCACGAAAAAGTTAACGTAAGATGTGATGCAACAAGAGCTTTAGGAGAAATCGGAAACAAAAAAGCTGTTGATAAAGTTATTAATATGTTATATGACGAATGGGTTAACGTAAGAATTTATGCGGTAACTTCATTAGGAAAATTAAACGATACAAAAGCTGTTCCGGCATTAATTGATGTTATGAAAAACCGTTCTGAAAATGAACTTGTAAGAGCCGGTGCTGCTGCTGCATTAGGTGTTCTCAGAGATCAAAGAGCATTGCTTCCTTTAAGAGAATTAATTATGGAAGCCGAAGAATTAGGCGAATTGGAAGATACAGCTTTGAAATCATTCAAGAAAATCATGGCCGCTAACTGGCAATCAATTCCGGGTGCTACAGCTCAGAAAAAACCTGCAGCTACATTCTAAGAAAAGAAGTTAAAACAAAAAGGATTAAAAATACTCACCGAATATCGGTGAGTATTTTTTTTAGATATTGACTTTTTATAAAAAATAACTCAAAATAAATATAACAACAAGGAGGTCAAGAATGAATATTTGTAAAGCTTTAAGGATTGCCCCCCCCCCGCAAAGTCAATTATAATCAAGTTTTTGAAGAAACCTATTTACTTTATTTATTTTATATGCAATAATAGTGATATGTATCGTCACAGTTATAACAAAAAATTTGCGTTTACGTTGGCAGAAGTTTTAATTACACTCGGGATTATCGGAGTTGTTGCGGCGATGACACTGCCAACGCTTATTAACGATAAGCAAAACAAAGAGTTAGAAGCAGGCTTTAAAAAGGCATACTCAATATTGCAGGCAGCCTTTAATAAAATGAGTTATGATGAAGGTCAAATTATAAACAGTGAAAATTACCCGAGTTGGAATTTTGTAGACAAATTCAAAACTTATTTCCAAGATACATGCGAAAATAATATAAATTGTAATATAACAATAAATAATGGCGATTATAAATCTTATAATAACGGTCATATGGAACTGTCATGGTTAGATGACGGCAAAATAATGCTTCCTGACGGGATGCTAATAATGATTGAAGATCCATATAACGGCGGAAAGTTATACATTACTGTTGATGTAAACGGGCTGAAAAAGAGACCGAACAGATGGGGTTATGATTTATTTACATTCCAGGTAACCAACGACGGCAAATTGCTTCCGGGTGGAGCAAAAGGAACAGACATGGAAGCCGAAGAGTTCTGTTCTATATCAAAAACATCTATATATAACGGATTTGGTTGTGCATACAGAGCAATTGCAGAAAGTGATTACTTTAAAAAATTGCCGAGATAAATTTATTTAAAGTAATATTCAATTTCGGTTGATAAATCAAGCTTTTTAGCATCGGGTTTGAAAATTTTTGACTTCAAACCCATTTTTGCCAGTCTGTATTTCAAACTTACCGCCAGAACTCCAAGTCCGTATTTACAAGAGCGGACAAAATTTATTGATGAAGCTTCTTTAAAGTATTTTGTCGGACACGAAACTTCACCTATTTTAAAATTATTATAAAAAAGCAATGCAATCATTTCATTATCAAAAATGAAATCATCATCACATTCGGCAAGCGGAAGTGTCTCAAGCACTTCTTTTGTAAAACCTCTGAAACCTGTATGATATTCGGTTAAATTTTCACCTGTAAATAAATTTTCAAACCATGTTAAAAACTTATTTGCAACGAACTTATACAAAGGCATACCGCCTTTGAGAGCGGAGTTTCCCAGCATTCTCGAAGCCATAACGGCATCATACTGGCCGAACGCCATCATAGAAACAATTGCAGGTATCAGCTTCGGGGTATACTGATAGTCGGGATGAAGCATTACGACAATATCCGCACCGGCTTTCAATGCAGCTTTATAACAGGATTTCTGGTTACCTCCGTAACCTTTGTTCTCTTTATGCACAATTGTAGTAATATTTAATTCTTTAGAAACGAGTTTTGTATTATCCTGCGAGTTATCATCAACAAGAATAACTTCGTCGACAAAATCTTTATAAATTTCATCGTAGGTTTGTTTAAGTGTTTTTTCTGCGTTGTACGCAGGCATAATTACAACTACTTTTTTATTGTTAATCATAAGCTGTTCTTAAAATAAGAGGTGCTTTCGCACCCCTTAAAAATTATTCTTCAACTGCTTCTGCAGTTTCTTCTGCTCCTGCATCGGTTCTGATAGAAGATTTATCTGAACCCAGGCTTTTATCTTTGAATTTTTTAACCTGTCTGTCTAATTTATCAGCCAGCAAGTCAATACTTTCATACATAGAATCAGCTGCTTCCTCACAGCGGATAACTCCTGTATTCATTTTACAATTTACTTCTGCAACGTGCTTTCCGGAAGCTGCGGGGTTTTTAATAACCGAAAGCACTACGTCAATACCTTGAATTTGATCATAGTGGTTAGCTACTTTACCGATTTTTTCTTTCACATAAGCTTTAATAGCGTCAGTGATTTCAATATTTCTTCCGTTTACATAAATGTGCATGTGAACCTCCTATAACATACTGCTTGTATATTATAACATATTTAAGACTATTTTCAAAGCCCTAAAATTAATCTTCTATAATAAACTGTTGTAATTCAACGTTAGGAGTTCCGATAACACGCACCAATTCAAGAACTGAAGCTTTCATCTGGCATTTTTGCGAAGAACCGCTGAAAAAATCTCTGTAAAAGCACCCTTCACAATTGCAGCCTCTTTTATAACATTCGAGAGCCGTAGGTGTCCATCTTCTGACTGCAACAGCTCTGCCCATATCCCTACTTCTAAACAATTTATATAATCTCCACTTTTAACTATCTCACCCAAGGCACGGAAAATCATACGGAATAATCCGTCACAATCCCCTTATCAGAGGCGGTTTCACCTCTCCGCTCGTCCTTAATTACATTATAAAAAATAAGGGAATTATTTCAAGGGCGCGGCATGAGATTATGAACATTTGTAACAAACCCCGTAAATAGTACGGTACAGCCGTTTTTCAAAAGTCAATCATGCTAAAAATTAAGCTGTCACATGGTTTGCAGATTTTAAAACATGAAAACATGCTCATGCCATGGCTTTTCATGATTTAAAGATGTATTAAGATTTGTAAAAGATTTAACAACCATGCCTATTTCGGGCATGCCTTTATATAAAAACATTTTTAAACGCAAGCAATATCAAAATAATTCCTCCTGAAATTTCAAGGTATTTTGAAGGAAGTTTTTTAAAGAAGTTCCCGAGCCAAAAACCGGAAACAGACATCAAAAATGACATTAAACCTATTATAAGCGCTGAAAACATTAACGGAGTTTTAGTTAAATTAAGGCTTACACCTGAAGCGAGCGCGTCAATACTTGTTGCAAGCCCCATGCCAATCAGGCATTTAAAATCTATGCAGCAAATATTTTCATCTTTTTCATTATAGGCTTCATATATAAGTTTTGCACCGAGAATAAAAAAGATTATAAAAACAAGCCATTTAGCGTAAGGTTCAATGTATCTGCTTATTGCTCCCGTAAAAAAATACCCTGCACAGGGCATAATGCCCTGAGAAAACCCCATTGTAAGGGCAAGCGCAAGAGAATTTTTTGTTCTGTTACGCGTAAAAACCAATCCTTGCGAAAAAGAAACAACAAGACAATCAACACCTAATGCGGCAGCTAAAAATAATATTTCTATTAAATGCAAATCTCTACCTCAAACAGTCTGTTCCATGGAAATTTGTAATCTACATCGTATTCCGTTCCAAGTTTTTCAAAAGCTCTATTCTCAAACGGTTTCATCTTTTGTTTAATTAAATTTTCATCGGGCAGGGAAAGCTGCTGTCTGACATTTGCCTGATAAGCCCAGTCATCAAGAAATCTTACTGTCTGCAGTTTTTTAAAGGCAGCGTCATTATAATTTTTAGCAAAATATTTAACTTTCGCCGCACAAATAAGGCTTCCCAGAGAATTTGCAGAAGTATTCCACGCAGAATATCCGTAAAAGTTGTCATCAAAATCTTTTTCAAAAAGTTTTTCCACAAATGCATTATCCGAGCCGTTTGCATATCTGACATCCGCAATCATATAAGGCTTATCGGGCTTTTGCCATAAACCGTCATAAGGAGCTGCAGGGACTTTCATAACGATTTCCCCCTGACGTTCCTTAAAATTATTCACATACAATAAAATGTCCGCATCCTGAGGCTCACAGACCTCGCATCCTGCAAGTTCAAGCTGCCCCCTGACGGAATTTTCAATTGAAACATCTTCATAATTTGAAATTAAGTTTTTATATTCAGGCTCAAGAAATATCGGAGAAACTTTTAATTTTCCCTTAATCGACCGTGCAAGAAGTGTTAAGGGAATTTCATCCGCTCCCGTTTTTACAAAACCGCCGAGTTTTTCAAGTTCACGTGCTTCCTGAACATTAAAACCGTATTCAGCACAGTCATCTTTTGAAAAAACAAGAGTATCAAAAAAATTCCCCCATTGTAAATATGTTTTATTTATTTCAAAATTTCTTCTGCGTGTAGCAAGATAGTCGTCGAGAATATCTGAGGGAACTTCATTTTTACATACGGTGCCGAATTTATCCATGCAAAATGAATAATTGAAAATTTTCTTTCCCCATTTGTTCCAGTATTCTTTTTCTTCTTCATTAATATTGTTATTTGAAATTCGCATTATGCTTGAAAATGCATAAATTTTAGCATTCTTCTCAGAGAGAATGTCTTTTAGCTTTTCAATTCGTTTATAAATTTTGTCAAAAGTATCCGTCGAACGCCTTGATGATATTAAACCGCCGTAAGCAACAGTATCTAACGGCAAAATTACCGCATCTGCAGACGGTAAATCTTTCAGCCATTGAAAAATTTTATCAACATCCGCAAATTTTTTTAAATCCCCCAGCCATTCCCTTTCAGGCATAAATAAATTTATACCTGTATCCGCGGCACAAATCTGCGCCGGAAGGGTATAACATACGGGTCTGTTATCTATAGGTACAAAAGCTATGTTCATAAATCTATTATATGTTAAGATTAAATTTAAACAAAAAGGTAACAATTATGACACATAATAATCCGCTTGATAAATCTCCGGAAAAAATTCATATAATGTTCAATACGGTTTCCAGAAAATATGACCTGATGAATAATATCATGTCTTTCGGAACCCATCATTACGTAAAGTACAGAAGCATAAAAAGCCTTAATATAAAGCCGCATGATAATGTTATAGACCTATGCTGCGGAACCGGAGATCTTGCGCGAATTATAAAACGCATTCAGCCGGATGCCTGTGTTACGGGAATTGATTTTTCGGAAGAAATGCTTAGAATAGCGAAAAATAAAAACGCCAGAGGTAAAATAAGATATCTGCAGGGAGATGTTACAAATCTGCCGTATGAAGATAATTCTTTTGACATTGTCACAATGGGTTTCGGACTGCGCAATATAGCGAATGCCGAAAAAGCCGTTGAAGAAGCCTACAGAATACTAAGACCGAACGGAAGTTTTCTGCATCTGGATTTTGGCAGAAAAAATTTTTTGAGCAAAATCTATGATAAAATCACCCCGATTTTAGCTGAAATGTTTACAGAAAACGGATTTTCATACGAATATCTGATTAAATCCAAAGAAAAGTTCCCTCCGCCGGAAGATTTGATAAAAGATTTTGAAAGCAAAGGTTTTAAACTGAAAAAACGCAAAGATTTTCTATTGGGAGTTATATCCGCACAGATAATGAATAAATAAATTAATAAACCCTGTATGTATTTCCGCCCTTTATAATATCACTTATTGCAATAAATGAATAATTTAAAATATAATCAACCGCATCCTGTGTTTCATAAGCGATATGAGGAGTAATAATTACATTGGGCAGTTTTGCCAAATCTTGCACAATCCGGGCTTCTTCCAGACATTCTAAACTGCTGTTTAGTTTTTGAGACAGTTGTCTGCACTTAAAACTCAAATGTTCGCACATAACAACATCCAGAGCCGCACCTTTTATCGCACCCTTAGACACGGCATTATATAAGTCTTTTGTAGAAACAATTTCACCCCGTGAAGTATTTATAAGATAGGAAGTATTTTTCATAATACTGAATTGCTCTGATGAAAACATTTGATAATTTTCGCCTGTATATGGCAGATGCAAAGTTATTATATCAGCTTCTCTCAACAACGTGTTAAAATCTGTGTAATAAATATTATAATTATTAATCAGTTCCTGCTTCTCAACAATATCGTAAGCTAAAGTTTTCATTCCGAATGACTTCGCAATTTTGCATACTGCAGCCCCTATATTGCCCGTACCTACAACCCCTAGTGTAAACTTCGACAAATCTCTGCCTAAAAAATTCATGCATGAATGGTTAGGGTTTAGTACGAAATCAGCCGCGGGAATAATATTTCTCACGAGAGCAAGAATTAATCCGAAAGTAAATTGCGCAACAGAACGCGAACCGTATGCCTCGACATTAACTACCGCAATATTTTTTTCATGAGCCGCATTAAGATTTATATGATCTACCCCTGTTGAACGTGTTGAGATTATGCGTAAATTCTTAAAAGAATTTATGACATCTTCGGAAACTTCAGAATCAATAAAAACACTTATTACCGCCGTATTATCCAGATCTTCCCCGGGGAGTTCAGAAACTGTATCATCATTTAAACTCTCTGTATAAAAAGTTATATCAAAATTTTCCAATTCATGAGTTCTGAAAAATTCTTTCTCGCTTTCACGGTAATCAAACACCAACATTTTTACTGCCATATTGTTCCTCCTGACAGCATTATTAAATAAACCATCATTTATTCTATTGCACAAAAGTGTAAATATTCAGAACAATTAATTAATAAAAGGTTGAATGAAATTTGACTTGTAAAAGTTTATTCTAAAAATGTGAAAGGAGTAAATATGAAACACGACTTGATAATTCGCGAGCCTGAACTGTATTTTGACAGTATACATAACGAATTAAATAATTTTTTACGCGATACACTGCTCATTCATTCAATGGCTAATCCGCTCAATATAAAGAAAAATTCTGTCTGGCGTCCTGCAATAGAAGTTAAGCAGAATGATAACAATTATAAAGTAAAAGTTCAGCTTCCCGGTGTAAATAAAGATGATATCGAAGTCGAACTTGATAACGATTTTATGACAATCTCCGCTGAAATTAAAGAAGAAGCGGAAGAAAAAGAAGAAAAAGCCAAAAATGAACGCTATCATACATCAGAATTTCGTTACGGCAGATATCAAAGAACAATCTCTTTTGACCAGCCGGTGAAAACAGACGAAAGTACTGCTGTTTATGATAAAGGCGTTTTAACAATAACAATTCCGAAAGTTCAAATTGAAAACAAAGAACCGAAAAAACTTGAAATAAAAGAAAAATAAGTTTCGTATCTTAAAGCCGGATTATCCGAGATATTTTCGGGCCCGGGGCTGTAGTATCGTATTATTACAGTGTATTCGAAGCAGATGATAGTGATAATCTGCATTATTCCCGGGGATTTAGCGGCGGGATACGGACGGTTACCCGATGGGTGAAACTTTCCTAAAACTGATGATTATATAAGAACAGATTTTAAGCAAAGCTAAGCGCAATTGCCGCAAATCCCAGGCGACGGTAATCGATAAACAAGACACGGGGTGTAGACATAGTGGCATTCCGTGTCTTTTATTCTATTCGCTTACGAATTTTATTAACTTTTTAACATCTTTGTTCCACAAACCGTTCCAGTTACGGATTATTACATCCGCAGGGCTTATGCCGTTTAATGTGTATTCCTTTATTGCTTCAAGATACTTTTCCTCTCCCGTATCCATACCTATTAATGATTTTTCGGCTATGTACAGAATTTCTTTTGAAATATCTTTTACTGAATATTTACCGATACGAGCATTCAGAGCACTTTTCGGGACATTGTAGCGAAGTTCTGAAAAATCCCTGTATTCAAAAAATTTAAATAATTCCTCAATTTCATTCATTGCACAATGATTATATAAAATCCCTTTGTAAATTGCGAGTATTGAATATTGCAAATCCCTGCCCGCACAATCATGGTTTCGTATTTCAACAAAATTACGCATACGGACTTCGGGAAAATAAAGATTTGCATGGAGTTTAAAGTCGTCAATATCAGCCTCAAAACCTTCAAATCCGTTCTGAATAAATTCTAAAAAGTTTATTTTTCCGTTAACCGGAATTGTGCCTGATTCACGGTTTATAAATATCATCGGCGCCTCAAGGACATAATCAACATATTCTTCAAATGAAAATTTGTCATCAATCTGCCCCACAAAACCGCATCTGTCATTATCCGTATTAAGCCAGCTCAGGGCACGAAAACTTTTATAACCCGTTTCAACTCCGCCTCTTATAGGAGAATTTGCAAACATTGCAGTCATAAAAGGAGTAAGTTTATTTGCAATTCGAAACTTATTCATTGCATCTTCTTCATTCTCAAAGTCAATGCAGCACTGTATACCTGCTGTTTCTCTCATCATAACGTCGGATAAAATTCCCCAGAGATATTTTGCCATTAAGTGATAGCGTTTTTTAGGAATAAGACTTATGGATTTATGGGTTGAAAGAGGAGAAACACCATAATTCAAGAGAGTTATGCCCGATTTATTCAAAACGGGTTTCATGTTTTTGTCTAAGTCATTTATTTTGTTTTTAAGTTCTCCGATTGTCCTTTCGGGTTTTAAACTTAATTCAATCTGGCATCCGGGTTCAAGAGTAATTGTATCATGCCCCTGTTTCAAACCTATAATGTTATAATCGTCTGTTATATAGTCCCAATTTTCTTCTTTTGCAAAACTTCTAAGAAAATTGCACACCCCGAATTCCGAAGAATAATCTGCAGCTTTAGATGTCACAGAAAAAATCGGAAGTCTTTCGTATTCAATCCCAATCTTATGCTCCTCACAAGATTTGCATCCGTCTTTAAAAAGTTTTACAATATCTTTTTTGTCTAATTTTTCCTGTGTCTGAATGTTACTCACATTTACCCCCTATTCCATTATAACATCCACAAAATTATCAAAAACATTTTGTTAAAACATTTACCTGTGTGTGGTATTATTATAGGTAAGATGAACTACTTCGAACGGGCAAAATACTTCAGAACAAAAAAAAGACTGGGACAAAATTTTCTCATTGACGGTCAGACAATCGCTGATATAATTGATTTTGCAGGCATCAAACCCGATGATACCGTTATTGAAATCGGACCGGGCGTCGGCTTTGTAACCGAACAATTAATCAAGCATGCCAAACGCGTTATCGCAATTGAACTTGATGAGGATGCAATAAAAGAACTTAATAAACTTAATGCACCAAATCTTGAAATTATACATAACGACATTTTAAAACAGGATTTGTCGGAACTTTGTGAAGGCAAAGTTAAAGTTGTTGCAAATATTCCATATTACATTACAAGCCCTATTATTGCGCATCTTCTCGGTGAAATTGATGATTTAAACAACAAAAACAGAAACAAAATCACGGATATCCTGCTTATGGTTCAGGAAGAAGTTGCAAGAAGAATGGCGGCAGATGAAAATTCATCAGGCAAACAATACGGACTTTTAACAATTTTGTCGCGGTTCTGGGCAGATGTAAAAATTATGAAACTTGTCGGCAGACGCTCTTTTTACCCCGCGCCTAAAGTTAATTCCGCTCTTGTTAAACTTGATGTAAGAGAAAAACCGCTTCTTGAATTAAAAGATTATACACATTTCAGAAAAACCGTTAAGGCGGCATTTTCGCAACGCAGAAAAAATATTAAAAACTGCCTTCTTTCAGGGGGCTTCTCAAAAGAAAATATTCAAAAAGCATTAATAAAACTCGGACTTGATGAAAATGTAAGAGGTGAAAAACTTTCAATAGAAACTTTCGGAAAATTGTCGGAGGCACTTAATGAAAACTAAAATCCAGTGTCCCGCAAAAATTAATTTAACCCTTAAGGTTGCAGGAAAGCGTGATGACGGTTTTCATAATATAGAAAGCATTATGCAGACAATAAGCCTGTATGATTATTTGACGATAAGTGCAAATGCGGCAGAAAAATTTGAAATTAAGCTTTCCGGAAACAGTACGGAAATCCCGTATAACGAAAAAAATCTTGTTTATAAAGCAGCAATGCTTTTTATTGAACATACAAATCTTCCGCCGCACAAAATTGAAATTTATATAGATAAAAATATTCCCGTTGCCGCAGGTCTTGCAGGAGGCAGTACCGATGCGGCAGGGACATTATACGGTTTAAATAAAATATTTAACGAGCCTTTATCATTGACGAAACTTCATAAATTATGTGCAAAACTCGGCTCGGATTTAAATTTCTGCCTTGAGGGCGGACGGCAAATGACAAAAGGCAGAGGAGAAGTTTTAGAAAAACTTCCGTTTGAAAAAATGAATGTTTCTTTGATTAAGCCCAAAAACCTCGGGATAAGCGCCAAAGAAGCTTACACTAAGTTTTCACAAAAACAAGCAGCAGGATTTCAATCAAAATACGGTCAGAAAGACAATTTTAAAAATGACCTTGAATGGGCTTTAATTGATGATTACAGAGAATTACAGGATATAAAAGACTTATACCCGCAATCAACAATGTCAGGTTCGGGTTCTACTTATTTTAGTGTTAATTCGGAGTTTAACCCCACAGATGATTATTGGACAGCAAATAACCTTGTTACTACAGAACATGGTATTTACGTCTTAAATTAAAAGACCTTCCTGAGGGTGGAAGGTCTTTTTTTATTATATAAAGGAGACGTAATTTAGTTGATAATTAAGCTGCTTTTGCGGGTTGTTCAGCTGCTTTCATTGCGGCATCGCGTTCTTCTTTTGTTTTAAAGAACTGACTTCTGTTACCGTTGCAGTCTGTGTAGAAATATCTTACGGTTCCGTCTGCGGCTTTACCTGTATATCTTTTTGCAGGTGCGAATTTTGAAGTTTTTTCTTTAACATCGGCATCGCAGTCTACATTGTACTTTTTGCCGTTAAATTCTGTGTATAAACGCATTACAGGAGGTTGTGTATTTTTTGTAAAATCGGTAATACCATGTTTCTGCTTCAACTGATGAACTATTGCAACTTCTTCATCAGGAGTTAATTTTGAACCGTCTTCATGAGTATATTTTGCTTTGACAATTCCACGCCAGTATTCGCCTTTTTTAACTTTATAATCACAATATTCTTCTTTTTCTTCCCCCGGAGTTAAGGGGCAAGGAGGAACTTCCGGTTCCGGTTTAGGCGGAATAGGATCAGGATTTGTATCTTGATCAGGTTTTACAGGCGGAATAGTTTCCTCTGCTTTTCCCGGAGTATAAATTCTAGCTTCTTTGCTGCCTTTGTCTTTGATAAAACCCATTGTACTTAAACCTAAACCAAGACCGATTAATGCACCTGCTGCTGCACCTTGTCCCGCTTTGCTTAAGCCCGATTTTGCTTTAGCAGTTGCTGTGTCGGTAGCTGTAGCAGTATCGGTTGCTGTTGATGATTCTATGATGTTACCTGCGTTATCATAAATATTTGCGGTTGCACTGGATGTTGATGTTGCAGTGGAAGTTGCAGTTGCAACAACATTACCAGCAAGTATGCCTGATGCTCCGAGTGCTGCGCCTAAACCTGCGCCGACACCTGTTACACCTGCAACATAAAGACCTCTGTAAAGATTTGTATTATCTTTTTCGTATCCTAAGTTAGATTTTTTAGCTATATTTTTAATTACGCTTGCTTTAACATTTTCTTTTTCTGCAACTTCGCGTCTTTCTTTAAGACTTAAATAATGGTTTTCGGCTTCACCTTCCTGTGTATGGGTGTTAGCGAATTTTAAGGCTGTTTGTTTGAATTTATCACTTGAAAAATTACCATTTTCGTCATAGAACAAATCTTTGTTGCCTTCAACGTATTTACGTGTTTTCTTACCGCTTACATATTCATTTTCAACTAATTGAGCATCGGCTTTTTGTTTTGCTTCTTTTCTGCTTAAGCCTTCGTTTCTGTACTGTTCAACTAAATCTTTTCTCTGTTCTTTGCGTTCTTTTTCGGCGGCTTTGTAAGCTTGTTTATCCATAAATACCTGAGTAGCATCCGATTTTTCTTCATAATATTTATCTTTTACATAGTTTTCAGCCATTTTCTGAGCTTCTTTTTCGGATTCAATCTTTTTACCTTCAACAGTGCCGAACTTTAAGTATGCCTGTTTTGCTTCTTCAACAGCTTCTTTTCTGGCTTTTTTTGTTGCAAGTTCTCTTTGAATTTCTGCATTTAACTTTGCTTTTTCTGCTTTTTCTTTTTCAACCGGATCTGTAACTGCTTGTTTTTGAGTATTTTTAGCAGATACTAAATCAACTTTTTTTACGTCTGTCATTTTTTTCCCTTTCTAATTTTCCCCGTGACAAGAAAATTAAACTTTTAAATATCCCCTATGCATTTATAAAAAATTTTTTGTAAAAAAAATTGCATGATAATTAAAAATTTTCTTAATATTTGTTAACAAAAGCACCCGACAAGACTATTCACATATTGCGGATTATGATGTATTATAGGCTTATGCCGATATTAGAGGTCAAAAATTTAAATCTGGGATTTAATTGCGAATGCGGATTTCGTCAGGCATTGTTTAATGTTTCTTTTACACTTGAAAAGGGCAGGATGCATGCTCTTGTGGGAGAATCAGGATGCGGTAAAACAATTAGTGCCATGAGCATTTTACAATTACTGCCGAAAACGGCAAAGATTACGGGCGGAGAGATTTTGTTTGACGGAAATAATCTGCTTGAAGTTTCCGCAAAAGAATTACAGCATGCAAGAGGGGCTAAAATCGCACTTATTCCGCAGGATCCAATGACATCTTTAAACCCTCTGTACACTGTCGGCGATCAGCTTTTGGAAGTTATAAAAATCCATCAGCATCTTAAAGGCAAAGAAGCTTACAACAAAGCCATAGAAGCTCTTGAAGCCGTTCAAATTCCCTGTGCAGAAGAAAGAATGAAAGCTTATCCGCATGAATTTTCAGGCGGTATGAAACAAAGGGCGATAATTGCAATGGCACTTGCCTGCAACGCGGAAATATTAATTGCAGACGAGCCCACAACCGCTCTTGATGTAACCATTCAGGCACAGATAATGAAGCTTCTAAAAGAAATTCAAAATAACACAAATACATCTGTTCTTTTAATTACACATGACCTTGCGCTTGTGGGAGAAAACGCCGATTATGTTTCCGTAATGTACGCAGGTAGGATTGTTGAAACAGGACCTGCAAAAGAATTTTTTGCAAATCCCAAACATCCTTACTCAACGGCACTTTTACGCTCACTTCCGTCTAACAGGTGTTCGAGATTGGAAACAATTCAGGGGCAGCCTCCTAATATTATGCAGGATATAAATGGCTGCAGATTTCACCCCAGATGCCCGAAATGCATTGAAATTTGCACAAAAGAAATCCCCCTGCTTGATAATGTAGGTGTAAACCATTATTCAGCCTGTTTTTGCAATTAGTGCTTAACAACTTTTGACGGGTTATTTTCAGCTGCTTTAGCTTTTTTAGCGTCATCACAGAGTGATTTTACAACCAGTGCAATTATACCTGCGGCAGCAACACCGGCCGCAATAAGTAAACCTTTTTTGGAGGATGAAGCTTCTTTAACCTGCCCTTTAATTCCTTTTATTACAGGTTTTTGATACCATTTTTTATTAATAAATACTTCTTCCGCATTATCATAAAAAATATTGTTTAAGGCTTTTTCGGCATCCTCGGGTTTATCCTTATAGAATTCTTTTACGGTATCTTCCACAAAATCGGCAAATTTTCCGTATTTCTCTTTGTCGCCCATTTCCGCGATAGGAGTATCGGAACCGAATAAAATTCTTTCAGGTCCTATTTTTTCAAGAGCCTGCTTAATTGTATTTTTATTTTGTCCGGCATTATCAAACAGCCCCGTCAGCCAGGATATGTCAACAAAAAGATTGGATTTGCCGCCTTTTACGGAATTTGAAATATTGTCAATTGTTTTACCCATCTGCTCGGGCGATGCCATTAAATCAATATGGTAGAGAACAACAGGAAGTTTCGGATGCTTTTCAGCCAATTTTATAATCTCAACAGGGTCTGATTTCCCGTCGCTAATTGAATGAAATACGCAAGGAAGTCCTTTTTCTTCGGCAAGTGATAAATATTTTGAATACGCTTCAAAATTATCTTTCACTGATTTTTGCGTATTAGTCGGGTGAAATTTCATCCCGTAAAACTTACCGCCTTCAATTAACTTTTCAACAACGCCGCTGTCTTTTGAAATTCCGGGTTGACATGATATAAGAGGATATATCCTTACATTCCCGTTTCCCGTTATAATTTCCATTTCTTTTGCAGCTTTAAGTTCCGATTGAAAAACATCGCTTCCCTGAGGATTTAAACCTGAAAGAGAGCTTACGAGTATTTTTTTTACATTGTTGCTCTCAACAGCATCGATTATATTCTGTGAATTATAAGTCTGTTTGCAATTGTGCAGATTATCATACATTGACCCAGAATGCCCCTGAACATCAAACTTCGGTCTGCTGTTTCCAAAAGAGGGACTTTGTAATGATTGAATTTTCATAAATTAACTCCTTACATAAAAAACCATAAAATAATCTTTGCGTACTTTGCAACAAATACCGCTGCAAAACTAAAAACGAAATCATAAATAATTTTGACACCGCTCTGAGCAGCAATCCAACCCAGCATAAATTCAGAGCCTTCATGTCTAAGCCCTGCAATAAAAAGCATATATAAAACACCTATCAGATGGATTGTTAAAACTCCGACCAGAACAGCATGCAGCATATTTCTGTTTGTATAACCGCTTTTTAAAATAGAGCCTGCAAAAAATACCGCAGGAATATAAGCCAGAATATACCCGAAACTGTATTCAAAAATATATTTAGGTCCTCCGCCAAGCGCAAATACGGGAATGATAAACAAACCGAGCAAAATATATAATAAAATACTTGCTATACCGTATCTTCTGCCGAGAAAAGCACCAACGAATATAATTATCGGCACCTGAGGAATAAGCCTGTATGTATGAATATAATCGCTTAATACAAGAGGTTCACCCTTAAAAAGTCCTAACGGAATTATAAAATGACTTACGTTAAACTGAACAAACGTTGAAAGTATAATTAAAAACGTACAGCATAAAACAAGCAGCAAACTTCCGAAAGTTAATCTTATACCTTCAATTTGTTTTTTAATTACCCTTATTTTCGGCGCGGCAGTGTCTGTCATAAGATATTAATTTTCCCCTTTAGAACAGCGACATTTTTTTCATATCCTGATTTAAATTTATCGTAAAAAATATTTTCTGTCCACATTATTAAAGCATCTTCATTATTGTCCTGATAGTAACCTTTTCTTGTCCCGAGAGATTTAAACCCGTATTTCTCATACAGTGCTATTGCAGGCTTGTTACTTACACGAACCTCAAGTGTAATGTACTTCGCCATATTTCTGTAGCACTCATCGATTATTGTTGTTAGTAATGTCTCACCAATGTGATTGCGTCTGTAAGCAGGAGATACTGCAATATTGGTTATATGAGCCTCTTCTAAAATCTGCCAGCAGCCGCAGTATGCAATCAAATCCCCGTCACTGTTAAACACACTGAAATATTTTGCCAGATCATTGGATAATTCACTCATAAACGAATCTTTAGACCAGTGATGAGGACCGTATGCCTGTGCCTCAATTGAAATTACAGCATCAAGATCATCTTTTTGCATCGGTTTTATTTTTACGCTTAGCATATACTGATTTTAGCATGGAAAAAGCGTGTACGGCATTTTATTAAATTTTATTTACCTATTGATTTAAACGGCTCAATATGGTATAAATAAAGAATAGAGAGACTAAAAGTTTAGGAATTATAAAAATGAAAAATGTTGTTGTTTATACAGATAAAAATGAATCAAAACTCGCAGATGTTTTAGCGCAGATAGATGATACAAACGTAAGAATTGAAAGTGCTGAAAATCTTAAAGATTACGAAACACTTAACCCCGGACTTGTAGTTGTAGAAAGTGTTCCGAATATCAAAGACGTTTTAATGACAACAAAATTCAAAGCTCCGACATTATTTATCGGCGACGTTTTCAAAGGTACAACCGTAAGAGCTGTCATTTTTGATTTTATAAAAACTCCTGTAGACAACATGGAACTTGTTATAAGAGCTAATGCCCTTTTAAAATATAAAGAATTACGCGATAAACTCAAAGTTGTATCTACAACAGACGAATTAACTGGTCTGCATAACAGAAAATACATGCAGGAACGTCTTGATCAGGAAATTTCAAGAGCAAGACGCTACGGTACAAAACTTTCCTGCCTGCTTTTTGACCTTGACTTTTTCAAGGTTGTAAATGATATTTACGGTTACGAATGGGGCGACGTTCTGCTTCGTTCTATCGCTGATAAATTAAAACAGCTTATCAGAAAAGAAGATATCCTTACCCGTTACGGCGATGAAGAATTTTTACTTATCCTGCCTAACACTTCTGAAGAAAATGCATTTTTATTTGCGGAAAGATTTAGAAAAGATATTGAAAGAATGGAATTTATACCCGCCGGAGAAGAAGAAAGACATCCTATTACAATTTCAGGCGGCATAGCAACTTATCCTTGTATTGAAAATACAGAAGAAGATGCAAATACAATAATCCGTTATGCAGAGCATGCATTATACAATGCTAAAAAACGCGGTAAAAACAAAATCGTTCAATTCTCGCAAATAAATCTGGGCGAATAGGGAGCTTGCCGCTCCACCCGATACACAGGTGTTGTATATATTTATCCGGTATTCACTAAAGAAAAAGCGCAGCCGTTTTTAATAATCATTTTGCGGATTAAAATAAAAATTAGCTAAACTGATTAATAAACAAACAGTTAAAAACAGCATTATATTGCGAAATGTTTTTGCCTGCCCTTTATCTGTATATTTAAATTCCTGTTCATTCGACTTTAAGTAAGCATCAAATTTATTACCTGTATCTCTGGCATCATGCAATGTCGGAAAACTGAATTGTACAAATACATTATCATCGCGGCTTTTATCATAATCAATAAGATACATTAAATCATCATGCCTGTGTCTTGCAATAAGCGAAGTATATTGAGCGTTTGAAAGCGAGCTTAACTTAGCTGTTTTGATGTATTTCCGGTTAAAAACGGAAACACGCTCATATCTGCAAATATTTTGCAATCTGTCACAAGAAAAATAACCTTTACACGGATAAAAAATTATAACCAATGCAAACAAAATAAGCACAAGAATAATATATATACTAGTACTAATAATACTTTTTTTCATGCATTACCCTTTATTATTAACCCCGTAACCGAACAGTGCAAAGTCATATTTTGTCGGGTCTTCAGGGTCAAATTTACGAAGATTTTCGGTAATTTCAAGAACTGATTTAAAATCATTTGCATTTCTTGTCAGAAGCCCCATTTCTCTTGAAAGTCTTGCAACGTGAGTATCAAGAGGGATTAAAAGTTCCGACGGTTTCATAAAATTCCATATACCGAAATCCACAGGACCTTTTCTGACCATCCACCTGAGATACATACACATTCTCTTCATAGCACTGCCTTTGCGTGCATCCGGTATCATAAAACGAAATCCTTGAGAAGTATTATCTTTTGCACGGGAATAAAAATAGTCAGTAATAGGTATAAACATATTATCAGATACAGGATTTTCATAACCGTATTTGAAAAGTTCTTCAAGTCCGCCTTGTTTTGAATACAAATCACGTATTATCATAAAAATCTGCGCAAAATCATCAGGCTTTCCAAAACGATAGTTAAAATCACCGAGAATTTTCGATTCAAAATTTAAAATAAAATTTAGAGGTTCATTCTGTGCAATCTCGAAAAGTGTATCAAGCTTTTTCAAAAAAACTTCACGCCTTCCGTAAGCAACAATAGATGCAATAAAACCCGCTATTTCTATATCTTTCTTATCAGTAAATCTATTCGGAACTCTGACAGGGTCATCTTTTATAAAATCAACGGTTTCATAAGTTTCGGCTAATTTATCAATCTCGATTTTTGTAATCATTTCTCAGCTCCTTGAAATATTCCTTTAATATTTTATCACAATCTTCTTCCAAAATCCCCCCGTAAACTTTCATTTTTGAATTAGCAAGTTTTCTCACGTCTGTAACAGAGCCAAGAGCTCCGTAATTATGGTCGTATGAGCCGAAATAAACAGTTTTTAATCTCGCCGAAACTATTGCCCATGCACACATCGGACAGGGTTCAAGAGTAACATACATTTCGCAGTCATCAAGACGCCAGCGGGCAAGTTTTCGTTCGGCTTCACGAATTGCAAGAATTTCTGCATGAGCAGTTACATCATTAAGTGTTTCTTTTTGGTTAAATGCTTCGGCTATAACCTCACCGTCTTTAACTATTATTGCCCCGACAGGAATTTCTCCGTTAGCATTTTCGGCAAGTTTTACGGCACGTTTCATTTATACATTCTCCGTAACTTTGACAAGTTTCAGCGTCAGTTCAACACAAAAACCGCACTCTTTATCACTGCGAAGTGTAATTTCACCGTTCATAGCCTCTACAAGTCCTTTAACTATAAACAACCCCAGCCCTGTGCCGCGTGTTGTTCTTGTGGTATTATCATCAAGACGAATAAATTTTTCAAACAGCTTATTTAACTTTTTAGGAGGAATTACTTCACAGTCGTTTTTAACAAATATTTTTGCATTGTCGCCGGCAACAGCAGTATCAACTACAATTTTTGACCCCTCTGAGGCATATTTTGCGGCATTTTCAAGAAGGTTTACAAACACCTGCAGCAGCCTGTCTTTATCAGCTTCCACCAACGGAAAATCATCGCTGATATTAAATATTATTTCTTTGTTGTCTTTATTTTTAATCAATATTCTCGCTTCTTCAAGAACTTCGGGAACCCAGACCTGCTCGGATTTTGTTCTCAGGCGCATTCCTTCAATATCCGGGATAGTCAGTAAATCCTCAATTAAACGTTTTAAACGCTCTGATTGCTCCTTAATTATTCTCAAAGATTTTTGTCTTGTTTCCTCATCAATTTTAATATCCTGACGCATAAGCCTTGATGTATAACCCTGAATACTTGTCAACGGAGTACGAAGTTCATGGCTTACGGTATCAATAAGATTTGAGCGGAATTCGTTTAACTGTTTCAATTCCACGTTATTTTTCTTTAACTGGATGTATGATTTGTGAATTTCTGTTGCCATACGGTTAAATTCAAATGCAAGAAATATTATTTCGTGCGGTGTAAATGCAGTAGTCAAAAGTCTTATCTGGCGTTCATAATTACCTTTTGATATTGCAATAATCCCTTTAAATAATTGTCTTATATTGATGTAAAGATAATACGTATATAATGCAACCACAAATATAATTGTAAAAGTTGCAAAAAGACAGGATAAAATTATTTTCAAACTGTTATTTGTAATAGCTTTACGCGTAACCTTTTCTGTTGTATTGACTATAATTGTAATTTTCGGGTCATCTTTTGAAACATAAACAAGGGGCTGATTTTTCACATCTCCGAATATTACGGGCTTGTTTTTTTTCAGCCTGTCAGGCAAAAGAGAAACCGTTTTTTTATAAGCTTCTTCAGTATAATTATGTTCAGCAATCAAATCCCCGTCATTTGTAAGAACATAAATCTGTCTTTTATCATCAGCAATTGAACGAAATAATTCATCTTTTATTGCGTCCATTTTATAAGTTGCTACAAGAAATTGAGTGTCATTTATTTTTACCGGAACTGTCGCCTTTTTGTTAATTTTGTTTCTTTCATGAATTTCATCCAGCTGTTCAGGTGAGACTATTTTCAACTCTTCACAATCGGGAAGTTTTTTGACAACGGAACGGAGATAGTCATTTTTTGCCTTTTTTGCAGGCAGGTAATTAAGAGAATAAACAATTTGATCAAGATTGCTGGAAACAGTCTTATTGAAAAAATCAATCTCATCTGACACCATATTTGCAATCAGAACAGCGGATTCTCTAAGCTGATATCGCATCGACTGCTGGTTAATATTGTTTATAATAAACCCGCTTATTGTCATAGGAACAATAACCGCAAAAATAAATACGATTGCAATTTGTTCAACTATTTTCAGGTGTTTTCCAAACATAATATCTTAACCTTCACCGAACGGCGTTAATTTGTAGCCTACATTAGTAACCGTATGCAAGTATTTTGGATGTTTTGTATCAGGCTCAATTTTATTTCTCAAACCGCCCACATGAACCCTCAGCATTCTTACATCTTCGTTGCTGTCATAACCCCAAACTTCATCCAGAAGTGTAGCAAGAGTTACAGCGTTATTAAAATGCTGCATCAGGCAATATAATATTTCAAATTCTGTCGGCGTAAGCTTAACTTTTTTATTAACAATAACCGCTTCAAGAGTTTCGGGAAAAATTTCAATATCTCCCGCATGCAAAACTTCATCGGATAAAGCCGTTTTATCTTCAATCTGATTCCTTCTAAGCAAGACACGTATTCTTAACAGAACTTCCTGAATATCAAACGGTTTGACAAGATAATCATCAGCCCCGCAGTCAAAACCTTCTGTTTTATCATCAATAGTTCCTTTAGCCGTAAGCATTAAAATCGGAATTGCAAGTCTTGCCTGACGGATATTTTTACAAACATCAAACCCGTTCATTTTAGGCATCATAACATCAAGAAGAATTAAATCGTAAGTGTTATTCAATGCTTTGTTTAATCCTTCCAATCCGTCACGTGCAGTATCAACAAAATATCCGCTTGCTCTTACGTCAAACTCTAATAGTTCTCTGATTTCGTCGTCGTCGTCAACAATCAAAATACGTTTTTCGTTCATTAAAATACTCCGGAAGTTTCTTTTAATTTTATAAAAATCAGGAATTTTTTTCAATTAATTATAAAGAAATAAAAACAAAATAATAAATCACCATATTTTACTATTTAACGCTTATACCTAAAGGGGATTATTTTAAAAGAAAAAAGCTTTACAATTTACATATAACATATTTGTGGAGTGATTAACATGTTAATGGGAAATGATTGTCATGATTGCAGCAAGTACAATCGCTTGGAAATGAAAAATGTGAATAAAGACATTCTTGCATGGCTAGAAGATATTGTAGAAGAAAACAACAGCCGTATCGAAAGAAAGGAGTGGAAAAGTAAATATAACAGTTATGTGGTTTATGATTACGAGCCTTTCTGCACCGACGGATTTGAAATAAATCTGGTAATAACTTCTTACAATGCAGCATATTTGAATTTCATCAAGTATTTGTACGACGAAAAAATAAGCACAATAGAATATTTAAACAGCTGTATAGGCGTTTAAAATAAAAACAGACCGTTAAATATAACGGTCTGTTTTTTGTATGTATAATTTTTATATTATGCAGTTTCCTGTTCTTTAGTAAAGCAATCTTTGCAATAGACTTCTTTTCCCGGAATAGGTTTGAACGGAACCTGAGTTTGAGCTCCGCATTTTGAGCATACAGCTTCATACATTTTTCTTGATCTTCTGTTGTTTTTTCTGCGTGCTTTTCTGCATTCCGGACATCTTTTCGGTTTGTTTACCAAACCTTTTTCAGCATAAAATTCCTGTTCACCTGCAGTGAAGACGAATTCTGCGCCGCAATCTTCACATACAAGTTTTTCATCTTGGTACATTTTTCTTCTCCTGATTTAAATTGGTACTTTAAAGAAACCTCTTGCAAAATTCCTTTAATTCTTATCATTATACACTATTTTCGAAATTATGCAAGCGGCTTACTTTAAAAAGTCCTTCCAATAGCTTTTCGAAGCATCTTGAGGGCTTATGTCAGCTAACGCATAATAACTGCACGATGCAGGATTGCTTATGCCGGAATAACTGCATTGCTCAGCAGGATTTTCAAGTTCTTCGACTGTTTGGTAAACAGTCCATTTATATTTAAACGGAACAACTTTTCCCTCTTTTGTAAAAACAAATACAAAAAGGTCATATCCGTATGCATTCGGACCTGATATCCCGTTTATATCTATACAAAGTTTGGGATCAGCAATACTTTCATCTTTGGGACGATCATCCATTGAATAAAATATTCCGTTTGATGTCCTGTAAACATTAGTTTTATCGCAATATTGACCTGCTTTATCAATTTTATTTAACAACTTGGGATAATAAAATGTTCTTGTAAAGTTGGAATAAGTCGATGAACCTTCCAGTACTACAGCCCCTTGCAGCTGAGACATTAATATGTCAAGCGCCCGCTGACTATCGTAAGATTTAGCGTATTCAAAAATATTTATTTCTTCTTTAGTCTGCAAAAGAAGTGCTGCCTGCGAAATCTCGCTATATGCCTTTTTAAATTGCGCCCTGAGAACTTCTTTTCTGTAATTTGCTATAAGCGAAGGCATTGTAAGTGCGGCAACTGCGCCGATTACTCCGAGGGTAATCAATACTTCCGCCAGCGTAAATCCTTGAGAAGAAGCCTTTAAGCTGCCCCCCCCCCGAGTACTTCGTACGCAGGCACTTCAACACAAGTATGGTGAAATTTGCAAAAATCATGTGCCTGTTCTGATTTAATTTTTCTCATAATTGCTCCTTTCTTTTAAACTATTATATTATAAAATTTTATATACTCGTTGATAAAGACGGAGCAATACTGATAAACTGACGGACAAGGTCGGGATCCCATTGTTTTCCTGCACCGTCTTTCAAAATTTCGCAGGCTTTTTCTACACTCATGCCCTTGCGGTAAGGTCTGTCGGAAATAAGAGCATGATATGTGTCAGCTACTGCAACAATTCTTGCAGCAAGGGGGATTTCATCTCCTTTTAAATGTTCGGGGTAGCCGCTTCCGTCCAAATGTTCATGGTGATATTTTACAATCGGAATTAAATCTCTTAAAGCTTCATTGGGTTTCAAAACTTTTTCTGCACCGATTACAGGGTGCTGTTTCATAATTTCCCATTCTTCACCTTCAAGTTTACCGGGTTTCTTCAAAACATTTTCAGGAATACCGATTTTACCGACATCGTGCAGCAACGCGCCGAGTTTAATTCTCTGAACCTCATCTTCAGGAAGATTAACAGCACGTGCAAGAGCTTCCGAGTATCTTGAAACGGACGTAGAATGACCTTTTGTATAAGGGTCTTTTGCATCAATTGCACCTGCAAGAGAGTTTGCAAGCTCCATCAAATGATTTTGAGAAACAATTTGTTCATTATTAAATTTATGTACAAGTTCTTCTTCAAAATCAATCCCAAGCTGTGCATGGCGTTTAGCAACAACTTCAGCAAAAGAATTAAGAGCGTCATCATCCCAGAAATTGAAATCGGATGAACTGATTATTGCAGACATTCCCTCTTTATAACCTTTAGCCTGAGAAATATACATTGCCTGTTCAGCGAGGATAAGCAATTTTTCCTGATCTCTGCTGCATTCGGGATAAGTAGCGATACCGACCGAAACTTTAACCGGACCGACATCATCCACAAAACAGCATGATAAACAGTATGTAATATATTCAGCCAGATACTTGGCATCGGGAGTATTCGTATCAGGCAGAATTATAGCAATTTCATCACCGCCGTAACGTCCCGCTTTATCAGTGCTTCTTATATTCTGCTTAACCTTTTCGGCAAGAAGTTTAATAACTTCATCACCCTTAGCATGCCCGAGTTCTCTGTTAATCTTTGAAATGTTATTAACATCAAGCATAATTATAGAAAGATTAGCTTCATTATCTTCCGCTCTTTTAAGCTCTGCTTTAAGAACTTCCTGAAATCCTCTGTGGGTATAAAGCCCGGTTAAAGTATCGGTATTTGCGAACTTATTTGTCTGTTCCAAAAGTTCGACATTCTGCATAAACATCGCACAGTAATTTGATATGAAAGAAAAAAGTCCGATACGATTTTCAGGAAAATCCTTACCGATTATCATAACCCCTTTACAGCCGTTAACTGATATCAGCGGCAGTAATACGGAAGGAGATTTTTGCAGATACGGAATGTTCAAAAAGCTGTTATCATCCCTAAGTACAGGGACACTACCGTTAAAACACTGAATAACAGGGTTATTTTCATCAGAAAGAAAAATTTTCGACGTGTAAGAACTTCCCATTGAATTAAACAATTTCAAATTAATACATTTTGATTTTTCATGGAAAATACCGAAGGCGGTAAATACACTGTTAAGTTTCTCGGTAAACAAATCATGAACCGCCGCAAACAGGTCATGAACATTTGCCTTATCAGACAAAGCAGCATTCAAATTATTCACGAGTTCCGAATAATCAATAACTCTGTGAGAACTTGCATTAGCAGCATTCATATACCCTGCATACATTCTGTTTGCGGTTTTGTTGGTATTAAAGTTGTTAATACGTGCAACAATACTTGAAGTTTCTGATGTTATCGGGTTTGAAGCTCTCTTTGCTTCTTGTTTTTCCTGTGTTTGTGCGGGTGTATCAGGTTTCGTTTTTACGGGCTCAATGTTTTTCAAAGCAGGTTTTTTAAGCGAATTTAACTGTCTCGATAACGGATTTGAAACAGCTTTATTTGTTTTCGCAGGCTTTTCAGCCTTAATATTTTCTGTTAATTTTTCCTTGTTTTCGTTCAAAAGTTACACCTGCTTACACACATTTTCTATAAAACAACTGATAAACTGTTTTTGCTGAATTTGATGTTGAGTTTTACATTCCTTAAACTATTTTATAATAGTTTCTTTGAAAAACAATACGCCATTTAGACGGCATAACATACTGTTTAAATAAACAGCACAATACAAGTTAAATTTTTAAATACCACACAAAATTACTACAATGGTAGTATAACTCATCCAAGCTTTTTTTTAAACCCTTTATTGCGAATTTTTACACAAATTAATGTTTATGTTATAATTGCAAAAAATATACCCGTTTGCAGGAAGTTTTTCTTTTTGGAGTGCAGATAATAATTTTGGGTTCAATTCGAAAAAGAAAAGGTTACTTTTACTATTTATGAGGGAAATTTATGTTAAGTGATTTTGTTCAAAACCACGGAATGATTATATCGGGTGCAATTCTGTTAATCGCATACATTTTTATTGCATCGGAAAAGGTTCAAAAATCTGTTGTTGCGCTTGTAGGAGCATCTTTAACGATGCTTCTGGGGCTTTTGCCGTTCCATGGAAAAATTGATACCCAAACAGGAAATTACATACGCTCGATTTTTGATTATATTGAATTTGAAGTAATATTCCTGCTTATCGGTATGATGATAATCGTTCATATTGCAAGCAGAAGCGGAGTATTTAAATGGATGGCAATTGAAATTTTAAAATCGACAAAAGGGCATCCGAAACTCGTATTATTTGCACTTGCGGCGTTCACTGCAGTTGCGTCTGCATTTTTGGATAATGTAACTACTGTTGTTTTAATTATGCCCGTAACTTTTGTTATAGCGAGAGAATTTGAATGCGACCCAGTTCCGTTTCTGATAACCGAAGTTCTTGCATCAAACATAGGCGGTACCGCAACTTTAATAGGAGATCCGCCGAATATTATAATAGGTGCAAAAGCAGGTTTAAGTTTTATGGATTTTGTTAATGAACTTACGGGAATTATTGCATTAATCTTTGCGGTCTGCGTAGGTTTGCTGATTTATATGTTCAGAAAATCCCTTAAAGCTTCAAAAGAAAAAATGGAGCATATTGCAAATTTAGATAATTCAAAAACAATTACAAACAAAAAATTAATGATACGTTCTATGATTACTCTTGTACTTGTAATTCTCGGTTTCGTAACTCATGATATAACACATATTCCAGCGTACGTTTTTGCCGCTGCGGGAGCATCGTTTCTTTTATTATTCGAAAAACCAAAAGAAATATACAGGGATGTCGAATGGCTTACAATATTTTTCTTTATCGGCTTATTTATAATCATAGGAGGATTTGAAGCAAACGGCGGCATAGGATTTCTTGCAGACAAACTTATAGAGCTTACTCACGGAAGCCTGACTGGTGCAACAATGTTTATCCTGTGGGGGTCGGGTATTCTGTCAGGAATTATTGATAATATTCCTTACACAGCAACTATGGCACCTTTGATCGCACAGGTGCAACATACACTGCCTTACGCGGGAGAAGGTCATCACCAGTTATGGTGGGCACTTTCTCTGGGTGCTTGCCTCGGCGGAAACTTAACGATTATAGGTGCAGCCGCAAACGTGATAGTAAGCGAAACAGCTGCAGCAAAAGGACATCCGATTTCATTTATGAGATTTATGAAATACGGAGTTCTGGTAACATTTATTTCGCTACTATTAAGCTCTGTTTATTTGTATTTTAAATATTTACACACTTGAAAAATTTATTCTAACAAAAATCTCTAGTATGGCTAGAGATTTTTTTAGTGTTTCTCTATCTACCATGATAACCTCCTCTCTCGCCCTATTGTCGCAATATAGTTCGTGTGCGCTTCGGAGGTTCGGGCGCTTCCCTATAACTTATATTATATAAAAAAAACTCAAAAAAAGTAAATATTATTAAAACCAATCAATCAACGGTCTGATTTCACCGCATTCAAGTTCAAACCTTTCAGCTTCGGGGCTTCTTAAAATACTGTCAATACGAAGGCGTTCTTTTATAGGATTTTGCAACAGAACTTCGCCTGTTTCCCTGTCAAAAACTTTGCTGTAATTCAAACCCTTATTAACACAGTATGGCAGTCTTATTCTGTTTTCATCTTCATCATACCACGCAAGTCCGTGAGTTCTGCAAACAATTCCTCTATACTTATAAACACAGCACATATTATTAATAAGAAACGGACATTTATGCCATTTAGGTCTTTCACGTTTAAGACGTTTTATTTCCTCTTTGATATTATGTTTTACACCGAACGGAAGTTCAACAAAACCTGACATCAAATATTCCAGTTCAAGCCGCGAGAAGGGAAACTGCCCGATTTCACAACAGGCAGAACAGCCCGGTTTACATTTTATAAACTCACACTGCTCTTCAAAATATCTTTCTAATCTTTTGTCAAGTTTTTCGAGAAACTTTTCATACCTTTTGAGCATTAATGAACCTTTACAAGTGAATATTTTCTTCCGTCTAATATTATATCAAAATCCAGAGTTTTATCCACCTGCGGCATTTGTTTTTCTCTGACTACAACTACAACATCTCTGTCATCAAGAATATGACCGAGCTTTGCCATTTCTTGCTTATCATCCTGAGATATAAAATAAACCCGGCTTCCGTAATAATATAAAACAGAATATTTACGTTCATTATTTAAGACAACAATTTTTTTGTTGTTTTCTTTAGCATATTTTGCAAACTTCATCAAATCATTTTGACCGAATTCGTAGTCCATATTATAGAATAACTTTGTACCGAAAGCCGAAGTTATTATTACGAGAAGCGCATAGCAGGCAAAAACGCCTTTGGGGCAGTTTTTTGCCGCACATATAATGCTTGAAATTCCGAAAGCAAGCACAAGAACAATACAAAACCACTTTATAATAAGAAAATCAGCATACACCTGTGCAGGCAGCACATATTTGGCAAAGCATGTTACAATCCCTGCGAATATGCAAATTCCACCGAGAATATAAACAGATAAATTCACAGGTTTCTTGTATTTATCATTGAACATATAACCTTCCCACAAAGCACCTGCAAGAAATGCGGTAAAGAAATATACAGGCAGGATATATGTTATAAGTTTTGTGCTGGAAGATGAAAAGAACAGCATCGTCACAATAAATGCAATCCCATTAAACACAAGAAACTTATGTCTGTCAGACAAATTTTCAACAGCAAATTTTTTGAATGATTTAAGTTTTGTAATTCCGACTGCTATTGCAGAGAACACCCACGGAATTAATCCCCACAAAACAGTTATTATATAGAAATAAAACGGCTGTTCACGGTTAATTTCATTAGAGTTTAAAAATCTTTCCAAATGATGCTTAATTATATATTCACGGAAAAACAACGGATCGTGGATTTTAAACATAATTAAATGCCACGGTAAAACTATTAAAAAGAAAAGTAAAAAACCCGGCAGAATATACTGCGGTCTGAAAACCTGCTTAAAAGTTTTATTTGCAACAGTGACAAAAAACATAACCGCAAAAGGAACTACAAATCCGGGAATACCTTTCGCCATCACGGCAAGTCCCGAAAATATATAAAAAAGCCACCAGAAATATTTTTTATTTTTTTCCTGCACAAATTGAGTCAAAAAACCGAACATAACTGAGAATCCTACGCAGGTCGTGACAACAATATCAAGAATTGCAAATTTGGCAAGCATAACAAACTCAAGAGTTGTCGCAAGAATTAAAGCGGATATAAAACCAAATCTTCTTGAAACAATTTTCTTACCCGTAAAGTAAACCAGCAAAGCCGACAACGTACCGTACAGAGCAACCGGAAAACGTGCGGTAAATTCATTTATCTTTCCGAAAATTGCAAAGGAGAGGCACTCTCCCCAGAAATAAAGAGGCGGTTTTTCAAAAAAATATTCACCGTTTAAATATAAAGTCAAAAAATCTTTGCTGTGAAACATGTCCCTTGCCATTGAAACATATCTTGTTTCATCAACATCCATCAAAGCATAATTGCCTATATTAAAAAAGAATATAAAATAACAAAGAATTAGCAACCCTAAAAAAGTGAATAAATCACCGTGTTTTTTTATAAAACAAATAATCTTTTCCATAGTTTCTCCCTAATTATCGGCTAATAGTTTATCACAAATAAGTTAGTAATTTATATATAATTTATAAAATTTATAAAGCTGTTTAATTTGATCCTCAGTCATATTATCAGTATTCAAGTCAGCTTTCATCTCATCAACTGATACAAACATATCAAATTTGAAAAAATCCTGAACCTTCACACCTAAAACATTAGCAAGTTTTTCAAGCGTAACAGCGGTCACAAAACTTTCTCCGCGTTCGATTTTACCCATATTGGTTACGGCAATTTCAACTCTTTCGGCAAGTTCTTCCTGAGACAGCTTCCTTTTTTGCCTGATTGCTTTTACGCGTTTGCCGAATTTTGTCCTTAAATCGTCCATAATCTCTCCTTTTTAAAGTTTAAATTAATTTAGAGGATTATAAAACTATATTAAAGATAATTTTTAAGTATTGACATATTATCTTTAATATGCTAATTTATATATTAAAGGATGTTTTTATCTTAAAAATATTACTTTTAAGATACTTGCATTCAGGTCGATTGGTAATTAAGAAAAAGGAGAAAAAGACCATGTCAACAAAACCGGAAACTACAACACCTGCATCAGGTGAAGATGACAGCGAATAAGACTAAAGTTAGTTTGCTGAATTGTTTTAAAATGAGAAAATATAAACTATTTTCTCATTTTTTCTGAGGATGAAAATGCTTACGTTCAAAATATTATGGAAATATTTTCTTAGAAAAGGAAGAATAATTAATCTGAAAAATCCAAGACTTTTTACGGAAAAAATTCAATGGCTGAAAATTTATGACTGCACACCGATAAAAACACGTCTTGCCGACAAAATTGCAGTACGTGAATGGGTTAAGGAAAAAATAGGTGAAAAATATTTAAAAAAACTGTACGGAATTTACGAAAAATATGAAGATATTGATTTTTCAAAACTTCCAGAAGAATTCGTGATTAAAACCAACCACGGATGCAATATGCAGCTTCTTGTAATTGAAGGCGGAAAACCCGATAAATCACAAAAAGAGCGTTTTAATAACTTCCTGAAAATTAATTATGCTTACAAAAGCGGTTACGAAATGCAATATAAAGATATTAAACCTCTTATTTTTACGGAAGAATATATTAAGAATTTTCACCCTCTGTGCCAAAATTCATCAGATTTTTCAGATTATCGTCCCGAGTTATTTGAATATCTGATATTTTGTTTTAACGGCGAACCGAAACTTATCCTTTTTGCGTCAGGCAAAAGAACCGATAAAATTTGCTGTACGATGTTTGACACGCAATGGAATAACCTGCATTTTAATTATGGAGGTTATCTGCATGAAGACCCTGTGCCGGTGCCGAAAAACTTTGATAAAATGCTTGATATAGCCCGTACCTTATCAAAAGATTTTAAATTCGTCCGCGTAGATTTGCACAACGTTGAAGGGAAAATTTATTTCGGCGAAATGACTTTCACCCCCGCAAGCGGATATATGAAATTCCGCCCGCGCAAATATGACAGAATATTAGGCGGCATGCTTGACTTGAAAAATTAAAAAAATATGATATAATATAAAAAGAAGGGCGCGGATGCGCTAACATCCGCAAAATGCCCCTTGTGGTTTTATTTTAGAACTAGCAGTATTACAAGAATTATTGCTAGTTCTTCTGTATTAATAACCACTTTTATCACCCCCTTTCTCTAACGGTTTAACAAATTTGAAGTTTGTGCCGCAGAGATATGGATATGATAAAAAAGGGGCGCCCTTCAAAAAAATTATACAAGAATTATTATTAAAAATCAACTGAGCTATTGCTTTTTTAGAAAAAATTAATTAGAATATTCGTATGAAAGAAAGAGCAAAAAAAGAATTAGAAAAATTACTTGATGGTAATAAAAATTTTGTAAACGGGACACCCACCACAAAAAATATGAGTCTTGAAACACTGCAGAAGTTTGCGTTTCATCAGGAACCTTACGCCTGTGTTCTAACATGCTCGGACAGCCGCGTTGTACCTGAAATCATTTTTGACTGCGGCATCGGCGAATTGTTTGTCGTAAGAGTTGCGGGAATGACAACGGGTCCTAATATTATTGAAAGTGTTGAATATGCCGTTAAAAAACTTGAAGTACCTTTGCTTATACTTCTCGGACACGACGACTGCGGAGTAATGAAATATGCTAAAGAGCATTACCCCGAGCCTATGAAAGATTTTTCATCAATCCTTAAATGTGTGTATCCCGTGCTTAACCATAAAGAAGATATTACATGCCACAATTTTTTTGCACAGGAACATACAAGATGGGTGGAAGATTATTTGATGAAGCATTCGGTTATTATTAACGAAGCAGTAAAAAATAACCGTTTACAAATTGCCAAATGTCATTTTGACCACTCGACAGGACGGGTAAATCTTATTGATTAAATTTTTGCTCCTGCAGCTTTATAGAGTGTTATTATATCTATAAGATAAACCGCACGTTTGTTTATGAGGCTTTTTTGAACTTCGTAAAGTCTGTTTTGGTTTTCGAGAATATCCATTTGCGATGCTGTGCCTTCTTTAAAACGTAAATTTACAAGCTTTAAATTCGAATTTTCATATTCTGTTTTTTCTTTTGAATTAAGATATCTGATTTTATCGTTTTTAAGCATATAAAGACTGCCGTTAACTTCTTTTAAAGCCGTTAAATCCGTCTGTTTGTATTCTTCAAAAAGCTGTTCATAAACCGCTTTTTTAATCCTTAAATTCGCAATCTTTCTTCCGCCCGCAAACAAATCCGTAACAGCGGCAGCCATTATAGAGGCAATTGAAGATTCCCAGCTGAAAAACGAACCCGGGGAAATTGTATTGAATATCCAAACTCCCGTAATATTAAATCTCGGCAAAAATTCTTTTTTGGCAATACGAATATCAATTTTGGCTTTTTCTAACTTTTTTTCACACTGCCTCACATCGGGACGGGCGTAAATTACATCGGAAGAGATACTGTCAGGAGGGGAATAATTTTTAGCAAATTCATCAAACCTGCCTCTTAAAAAATTATCGGTGCAGTCCGGAGATTCACCAATCATAACGGCAAGTTCGTATAACAAATTCTGTCTGTCACTGTCATATTCAACAAGTTCGTTTTTTGTATCGGTCAAATCTTTTTTAGCATTATTCAAATCAGTCAATGACGAAATTCCGTTATCATACCTTAATTTAGTTTTGCCATAAAGCGCATAATTGTTTTTTAAGATTTTTTGCTGAAGTTCAATAAGTCTGTCTAACTTTATCAAATTTATGTAAGCGGATGCAATATCGGTAACAAGCGCAATATAAACAGTTTTTTCATAAAACTGCTCAGCCTCATAATTTTTCTTTTCGCTTCGTGTTTTATCACGGTTTTTAAGCAGAAAATCAGCTTCATAATTAGCCAGAAACGGCAAAATAAAAGCATTTGTATCAAGTTCAAAGTTATCGATTTTAGGAACCTGAGCACCTAGATACGCAGGAGCGGTCATTAAGGCGGGGAGTTCTTTGCCGAGGGATACACGGACTTTTTGTCTGTATTCTTCGACTTTCAGATCTGCCTTTTTTAAATCATGGTTATTTTCAAGTGCGCGGCTTATATAGCAATTAAGATAATCATCGCCGAAATTTTTCCAAAATTCCGTGTTAATATATTCGGCATTGTCTCGGGCAAAACAGGGTAAAGCCAAAAAAATAAAAACCAAAAAAATTTTTTTATACATAAGAAAAACATTAGTTTACTTTTTCTTCCAATACAATTAATCGGTCGTACTAAGTAAAAAAGGCGCCTTATGGCGCCTTAATTGCATGCAGATTCATCACCCCAGAGTTCATCATATTTTTCCTGATTTTTTTCATGATATCGCGGTGAAGTTTTTCTTTCCGTATTTCTGATATCTGAATTAAGCTGCTTTGCTATCAAGAGCATTTTTTCTTTTTTATCATGTTTATTTTTTTCTTTCAGACCTTTCACGACAGAAAATACACTCGCGGCGATTAAACCTGTATAAGCTGCGATTTTAAGGATTTTTGTAATTTTTTCATTCATAATTAAAACTCCATGGGTTTAACTTTTACAAATTCCTCATAATCTTCTACTGTCACAGTATTAGGAGCCTGCGCTTTTTCTTCAAGTCCGCGTTCAAGAAGGTCAGGTTCTTTTTTTCTTAACTTATTATCAGCGGTTACAATATCAGTATTTAACGTTGTTTTAATAAGCTGAATTGTTTGTTCCGTCGGAGCACCTTCACCGTTAACTGTCTCTTGAACATCATAGCTCGGCCAGTCTGAAGGAAGTTCATCAATTGTTGTATAGCCCATATTATCATCGTGGCGTTTATCAATTTCGTTTTCAAGAATATTTGTTACATAATCTTTCTGGGTTTCAAAGTGGCAAGGAAGAACGATTTTATTACCGATAATTTCTTCAGGATCTCGGTCTTCATATTTTTTAAGCAGGTCGGCAGCCACTTGCAGGTGACCGAGTTCAAAGGCAAGAAATTCTTCCCAAATCTGTTTAAGTTTATCATTCTCTTCGTCCTTATAGCAGTTGTAATATGTACAAACTTCCGTAAATTCATGAAGAAGAAGTTTTTCATACGGTGTTTCATTCGGGTCAATTAAAGATTCATACATTGTTACGTGTTCTTCTTCAACGTCGCAGATTTCACCGAAAGTTCTTCTCAAATCATCATTCGGGTACATCATACCGTGTTCTGCATAATAATTATGTGTCTGCTGTTCACCCGAAACAAGAGTATAGATATTAACTTTGGTTTGAGGGGAAGCTGTTTCTCTGTCATAATGCTTACGCAGTCTTATTCTGTTATCGTTATGGTGGTTCTGTGTAGGACGGCTCAAAACGACATCGGTCATTCCCTGCAAAATACTGTCAGGATCAATACCGTCAACCATATAAGCCCATTGGCTGTATCTGTATAAGTGGTCAAAGTCCTCTAATAAACCGAAATTAAAAGTTTCCTTAACATAATCATCGGGTTCGTTTTGTGCAAGCCATGCCGTTAAATCAACTGCAACCTGTTCATATCCCAGAGTTGTTTCCAGAACTGTCTGGCAGGCAGGTGTCATCCAGTTAACGGTTGTTTGCTGCATATCTTCAATTTTACGTGACAATGCAATAATTTTGCTTACTTCCATATCGGGGCAGCATCTTGCAAAATTATGCTTAAAGTTCCATGCTTCGACTTCGATACCGTTCATTAAGATTTGGCGTGTTCTTGAATAGCAGTCGATTGTATGTTTGTCAAACGGTCTTTTAACAATGTCATGCCAGCTTCTAAGCTGTTTTTCTACGGGAATTCCCTTTTCTTCAAGCGGGTTAAAACTCATAATAATTCTCCTTATACTATTTATAAATTCAGTGCATAAGCGAAAAGTTCGCCTACGCGTTTGTTGTAAAATCTTCCGTCATCTTTTGCAAAAAGATTTTCCCAATGACTTAACGCAGTTCCGTCGGTTGAATAAGACGGGTTTGTCATCATAAGGTGATGCGTACTTGTGTCGTATCTGAGCGGGAATAAATCATTCATCTGCATAAAGCTCGGCAGCTTATCGCTTGCCAGATAAAAACCGAAAAGCGCAGAATTAATTCTGTTTAATTTTTGTTCATAAGAAAGTCCGCCTTCGTTGTTGTCATTCGTAACTTCTACACCGGGAGCGTAATCTCTGTAATATTTCAGGCGTTCAGACAAATCTCTTACGGCATAGAAATTGTCACCCGTAATAAAATCCGTTCCCGCGTTTAATCCCATCATTCTGTATCGTTCGAAATCATCTGAACTTTTTTCTCCTACAAAGCTTATGTCTGTTTTTCCCGTTCTTGAGCGGATTTCGTTCAAAATGTACTGCATCTGATGATATTCGGGTAAAGCTCCTACACCTGTATAATTCTGCATATCATAGCCGCCTATGTGCTTTGCAGAATCTATAAACATACATTCAAATCCCAAATTCATAAGCTTAACACATTCATTAATATAAATTTCCACATGCTCCGGATTAGACCATCTGAATATTTCATCGTCACGGTACGGGCGTACAACTTTCATCTGGTCAGCAGAAATTACATGTCTGAAACCCGCTTTTAATCCTCTGAAATGAGCTAAATCAACAAAGGCTTTAAGCTGTTCTTCCGGTGAAATTTTGTCAACAATGGAATAATCAATAATATTATCACTGTAACTCGTATTTAACCTGAGAGCATAAATTGAATTTTCTTCAAAAGGACCTTTTTCGTAAGCGTCACCGTAAATATTCTGCCATATTTGAGATAAAATAATACAATTTGACCAGCTTTTTGCAGAAGGTGGAATTGCAGGAAGGAGCTTAATACAGCTTAAAATGCCTTTGCAGGTGCAGCCGTTATCCATCGTTGCTATTGCACGGTCATTAATTTCAATGTAATTCGCAAGCCTTCCCCATTTATCACCATAAATCGGAGTGCATATATAATCAGGAAATTCATCGTAAAAAATACCGCCTTCCGATAAGGTTACAATTATTTCCACCGCTTCTTTTACCGTGAGTTGCAGCAAATCTGCGGGAACTATATTCCCGAGCCAGCGTTTTGAATAAGCACTTCCTATACCATGAAAAGCTATATAATCACTGTAGGAATTTCTTTTAAGTTTAACTGTTCCGCCAAGGGCTTTTAGTAATTTATTTACGGCATTTTTTTTCATAACATAATTACTTATAAGTAATTAATGAAAATTTTTCATTGCCTGAAATGATAATTTAAAAAAAATTATAGTCCGCCGTACATTCTTGAAAGAGGTTCTTTTTTATCGGGCGGTATTATCAGCATACCGCTGAAAGGATTGTTCGGATCCTGCACCATTCCTATTTTGTTTGTATAAAACTTACGGGCTTCGGGCATTGAATTTAGTCTTATATTGCCGACGCACTGAGCTTCATCGCTTCTTCTTTGTGCAATCTGCAAAAGGCGTGTTCCTACACCTTTATAGCAGTCTAATTTTTTATTCCAAAAAGGAGTATTAGGATTGGAATAATTTCTTAAATCATCCACTAAAACATGGCTCGGATCATCTTTGTACATATATTTATCATAATTAAAATACTTGTTAATTTTTGTCAGCACTTCTCCGATAATTTCATCATTGTTATCTTTTAAAAAATATCGTTCATTTCCGCAGTCAAAATTTTTGAAAACTTTCACGAATTCTTCTGTACCTTTTGTAACATTTTGCAAACTGACATGTCCGATAAATCCCTGAGGCATCATACCGATGTTCATGTGAGTAAGTCTTTGAATATTTCCTGCACCGCTAAATGACGGTTGTTTGGATTTTATGCTTCTGCTTGCCTGAGATGTTAAGCCAGAGTATTGATACAGATGATTATTTTGAATATTTATTCCCATAGTAAATTTCTTAAAGAATGTGAAGTAGTAAAATTGCCTGAAAATAAAAAATTTATTAACAAAAGTTTATAAAATTATTTTTGGTGCTAGAATTATAAAAAGAAAGAGAGGCATATTATGATTAGCGAAAAATTAGAAAAAGCATTTAATGTTCAAATTAACAAAGAATTTTACTCTGAATATTTGTATCTTTCAATGCAGGCATTTTTTGAAAGATTAAATCTTAAAGGCTTTGTAAACTGGATGTCAGTACAGGTTCAAGAAGAACGCGCACACGCTATGGGCATGTTTGATTACCTGAACCAGCGCGGAGGATCTGTCATTCTTGAAGCAATTGAAAAACCTGAAGTTGACTGGAAATCTCCTTTAGATGTGTTCGAAAATGTTTTAAAACATGAGGAATACGTAACAGCTTCTATTAATGAACTAATGGATGCAGCGGAAGAAGTTAAAGACCGCGCCGCAATGTCATTCTTAAACTGGTACTTGAAAGAACAAGTTGAAGAAGAAGATAACGCAGGTCAGGTTCTTGCAACATTAAGACTTATCGGTGACGACAAAAAAGCTCTATTAATGCTTGATAAAGAACTTGCAGCAAGAACATTTGTACAACCGGTTATCGAGTAATGACTGTTACATTTGAGAAAGTTGAAAATATAAAAGAACTTGCAAGTCTGGCTTCAAGCATCTGGCATGAATACTGGACTTGCATTCTTTCTGTTGAACAAATTGATTATATGGTGGAAAATTTTCAATCCGAAAAAGCAATAGCAAATCAGATTGAAAAAGAAAGCTATTCATATTATTTCATTCTGCAAAATAATGAAAAAGCAGGTTATTTCGGAATATCTTACAAAAAAAATTACCTGTTTTTGTCAAAACTTTATATAAAAAAAGAGTTCAGACATAAAGGCATAGGCACAAAAGCCTTTGAAAAAATAAGAGAGCTCGCTGACGGTAAACCGATAAGGCTTACTGTCAACAAGCACAACACAAATTCCATTACTGCCTATAAAAAATGGGGATTTAAAACTGTTGATGCCGTTGTCACCGACATCGGTTCAGGTTTTGTAATGGACGATTATATTATGGAAGCAAAAACAGATACGTTTCCGCTATCTGCATTTTGATGCTTTATCCCAGCCGAGTTTTTTAGGGCAATGCAGATAATCCATGTTTTCATTATATAAAACCCATGCAGTACAGCCTCTGCCTTGCGCCGTTGCTTCTATACCCTTAGAATTTGTAATATCACAATAATCTTCAAATGAACGTAAATGCCCCTGATGACCGTATGGCTTTATCCCTGTGGGGGTTATATAAAACCAAAATGCACTTACACCAACTTTTGCCGTTTTTTCGGGCAAAAAAACTTCAATATCTCCGCATCCCGCTGCAGTTCTGCTACAGTCTTTATTAACCCATCCAATCATTATAACAGCCCCGTCTGCAGTATAAATTTTATTAGAAGTATCCTTAAGTTCAGCACTCCCGCCGGATGAATAGTTTCTTCCATCAAGCGATAAATATTGTCTGAAAGTTTGGCTTGTTTTTCCTGACTGCTTAATGTATTTTTTTAAGATATCAGCAAATAATTCCTGACCCGTTGTATCCAAAACAGGTTCACCGTTTTCATCAGTTTCACCTGTTTCTGTACTGGAATATTCCCAATCTTGTATATCACCATATTCTGTTTGAGCCATTAGAAATGCTTGAGATAATACCGAATAGACCTTCTTCAGCTGTGCGACACGCTGTTTTTCACGATGTTCCTGAATAAGAGAAGGTAAAGTCATTGCTGCAACTATACCTAATACACCTAAAGTTATTAGAACCTCTGCCAGTGTAAAACCTCGAGAAGAAGCTCTTAAATTGCCCCCCCCCCGACTACCTTAACACAAAAGTTGTAGAACTTTTGATGTAATGTCATCTGTTTTGCTTCATTTAGTTTCATATTTACTCCTTTCTTTCATTAGTAACTATTTTATCATATATTTTTCAAACTTTCAATCTTACGATATTCAAAATGTAAGCTCCCACTGTGAGTGAGAGCCCTTTTTTGTATAAGAAGGTGTGTAGAAAAAAATTAATTATCAGAACATTTATTGTTATTTCGATAGCCTATACCTGCCCTGTAACCCGATATAAAATACATAAAGGGAAGTGCAGGTTCAATCCACTTAAATCCCGATAAAATTCCCGCAGTTGCAATATCATCCGCGTGGAGAGCAATATCTAAAGCTTCGGGTTTACGTTCGCTGTAAATTCCTTTATCTGATTTTTTCTCCCCGAATAAAGGATTAATACATTTTTTGCTGACATAATTAGCAATATAACTTCCGCCGATAATACCTGTTGCAGTTATACCTGTTAATATGACGGCTAGTTTTTTCATTGGAGTAAGAGGCTTAATTTTTTTTGCATTCTCTAATCTTTCCGAAAGAAATAGGGCAGTACCTGCACCCACATTACATAGGAAGATATTTGCAAGATACTGGTACAAGCCCTCTTTGACCTTATCGGCCGTTCCTTTTCTATTGTTTGTATGTGTAGCTTTATCGGCAATTATACCGCCTGTCACTCCGCCCACGACAGGTATTAACCCTAAAAGAGATAACCGTTTAATTTCAGAAAAAATCTCCTTTGAATTTAAATTTTTCTTTTCAGGCAGGATTACGCTGAAAAGTTCTTGTTTCGCAGGAGATGCAGGAAGTTTGTTTGTTAATAATTCGATTTGTTTTGGTGAAAGTTCTTTTAATTTAACGGCTTCAAGAGCGTTAAGAATTTCTTTGTCATTAATCTTAGTTTTTTTGAGAAATTTATCGACAGCTTCCGTCTGGACTTTTTGCAGTTCTGTAAAATGAACACGTTCCATTAATCCGTTAAATATTTTCTTGCCGCCGATTTTCAAACCTCTTGTACCAAGTAAGGATGCACCTATTGTGCTTGAAATTACAATTGCATTTTGAACAAACTTTTTTTTCGCATGTTCTTTGTCCTTTTTAGAGTGCTTAAAAGAATCTACAAGTCCGTAAGTTCCGCCCGCTCCTATCAGAAGGGCAGGCATTTTCTGATCAAGTTTGTTGAGTATCATTGGCTGGTCAACGTATTTACAGATAGTTGATATTTTCATGCGTTTCCTTATTTGTTAGTTCAACCTAACTTTATACTAAAGAATTTTTTTTGTCAAGGGGTAATTTTATATTTTGTTAAAATTTTAAACAGAGAACATCTAACTTATCACGAATTTTTAAAGATTGGTTTAATATTAAACGGTTTAAAGACATCAAATGTGCATTGCTCTTGCCTTCGCTGATACAGTAATTGTAGGCATCCGAAAATGTCTGTATCAGTATACAAAGCTTGTTTGTATCACAAAGCAGATTATGCAAATCTTTATTCATATTTTTCTCCTTTATTCTTACTTTATTCAATATTTTGTTTAGTTTATTAGACTATAAAGTTAAAATACTACGTGGACAACTTTCTGTCAATAGTCTAATATTATAGACATAATGAAGAAAGTAATAAACAATTTCACTAAAAAAGTCGGTCATAAAATTAAAGTTGAAAGAACTAAAAAAGACTTAACACAGGAAGAATTAGCTTATGCGGCAAACATAAGCCGTTCGTCAATGGGGCTGATTGAGAGGGGCGAAAGCTCGCCTACCGTAGAAACAGTTAAACTCATTGCGGATGCTCTGGAAATAGATGTATATAAACTGTTTATCTTTGATTAGTATAATTCTTTAATCTTATCTTTTAAATCGGATTTTACATATTCGGTAAGTTTTACCATATTTTCAAAAAGTTTATCCGACACAATGTGTTCCATTTTGCAGGCTGTTTCAAGGGCTTCTTCGCGCTCAATCCCGAGAACTTCCATGAAAAATTCCGACAAATTTTCATGTTTTGTCAAAATATCTTTTGCAATTTTTTCGCCTTCGATTGTGAGCGTAATAGGCGCATAGGGCGCATAGTTAATAAGTTTCTTTTCGGACAGGATATTCAGCGCGCCCGTAACGGAAGCTTTTTTAACCTTTAATGTTTCGGCAATGGCAGTAACTTTTGCCTGACCGTTTTTTAATACCTGATTATAGATTTCTTCAATATAATCTTCCAAGCTTACAGAAAGTTTTTCCATTTACATACTCCTTATTACGCTGATTATATCACAAGGATTGTCAATAATATAGTCAGCTCCTTGAAGGTCATTTTTATTACGAAAACCCCACGTCACGCCTATGCACGGAAGTCCGGAATTTTTCGCGGTCTGAACATCAACTTCCGAATCCCCTATATATACCGTAGAATTTTTATCGGCACCGAGTTCTTTCATTACTTTAAAAACCCCTTCGGGAGCCGGTTTTTTAGATACATCATCGGCCTGACCGACGGCAATATCGACCAGATTTCCGAAATATTTTTTACACAATTCTTTAACGGCAGAATCGAATTTATTAGACACCACGCCGATTTTAACCCCGTTATTGTGCAAATCTTTCAGTATCTTTAAGATACCATTATAGGGAACAGTATTATTACACATATTTTCAGAATAATTTTTTTTAAAAACGCAAAGACATTCGTCTATATTCTCACAGCCCTCTGGCACCGCACGTTCAATAAGTTTTCGAACCCCGTTGCCCACAAAACATCTTACTTCCTCTAGAGAACGTTTAGGATAGCCAAATTCGGAAAGAGCAAAATTTGCAGCATCTTTCAAATCCTCTAAGGTATTTAATAAAGTTCCGTCTAAATCAAAAATAACAGTTTTTATCATAAACAAATTTTATCACAGAAAATAAATTGTTGACCTTTTATGTGAGTAATGATATATTTAACCTATGGTGATGAAAAAGATTATTACGGCAGTTTTACTGTCAAATTTATTATTAAACAGTGCTTTTGCGGCTGATGTAATGCCGAATGTTAAAACGGAAATGATTGAACTCACTAAAAAAGAGTACAAAAACAGCAAACCTGTTTTGCTTTCCGCAAATACGGAAGTTGATATTATAACTCTTGACGGAAAAGTTATAAAATCGGACAGCAGACGCACACAGTACCGGAATTCAAGAAAACGTGATATGGGAAGATATTACGGTCTTGGAATTCCCGGGGCAATAATCGCAGGCGGCGTAACAGGAATTACACTATTCATAGGCGCCCCTATAGGTGCAGCGATTTATGTGGGGATGATGGCTCCGACAGATAAGGCGGTGAGAGGAAACGTTAAAATCAGTCAGGATTTATACGCAAAATACGACATGCCCGTAAGAATTGAGCCTGATACTGATTACGAAATAAGATTGCTTTTGCCTAACGATGTAAGAGTTAAAGAATTAAAAATTACGAATACATCTTTTGATATGAAAAACATGTACGATATAAGAATACCTGTTGAGGAACTATGAAAAAAGCTTTAAAATTATTATTTGTCTTAAGCCTTATGGTATCAGCCACAGGCTGCAACCAGTATATAAGAACACAAAACACATCAGACGGTCATATCTATTACGGTGCGTATAACCGCCGTGATATGATACATGCAGATGTAAAACTTTTTCAAAAAGGTACCAAAAAAGAGTGTGACGGAGTTGTATTTTTGAATGCGCCTTCAAGAAGCATTACCCTTAAAAATGACAGAGTAAGCGCAAAGATGAAACTCGGCTGTAATGACGGAAGCTTAATGGATATTGACTGGCAGTTAAGAAAAGGCTCATTTAAAGACGGTTTTGGCGAAGGAAAAGACCAGCTTAACAACGTTTATAAATTTACGACTATGCCGAAAAGCGAATTTAATATTCTTAATGAAGGACATAAAATCGAATTTGCCAAAGAAAATTCTCTGCTTAAATATTAAAAAAGTCATAAAAATGATAGAATTGCAAAGGATATTTTTTTGTTAAGTCCTCAAGAAATTCTACATATTGTTTTTCGAGCTGTTGAAGCTTTTCTTTTCGTCTGCCCTCAAATTCAAACTTTTTCAAATGAATTTTATATTTACCGCCTTTTTCTGCCGTACAAACAATAAAATAAACAGGTGCACCGAGAATTAATGCAAATTTAAACGCGCCGAGCGGAAAAGAAACATTATGTCCAAGAAAATTATGCTTAAACACAGCATCTTTATTATGGGCAGAAACTCTGTCGCCTGCGATAAAAAGAATTTCGCCGTCGTCAAGTTTATCTTTCAGTTCAATAGATGTTGTAACATCAATATTTTCTACGGGATAGGCTGTTATCGGATTATCAGATGATATCTTATTGATAAAATCTTTAAAAATTTTACACTGATTAGCTTCCAAAAACAGGTTTACTTTAATATCATCTATGACTTCACCCGAGCGGAAAAAAGTTCTCATGGCATTAATATTTCCCAGATGCGAGCAGAGAAAATAAATCCCTTTCTTTTTCAGTAAATCATCATAGAGCATTTTTTTCACATCTTCATCAGCAAACGAGATGTTTTTAAAACTGAATTTATCCGTAAACATTTCCATCTTGTCGACAAGTCCGTAGGAATAATTCAGGAAATGTCTGAAAGACTGAAATACAGTTCCTTTTCCCGCTGCAATATTTAAGTATTTTTGTGAACATTTTCTGATTTTCGGTGCCCCGAGAAAAGCAAAAAGCGTTACAAAAAATACAATAAATTTTACGGCATTTTTACCGGCAATATTATAAATATACCAGAGGAGCATTAATCTTTTATGCCCCGCTGCCTGTTCTTTAACCTCATACCATTTTACACCATCTGCGGCAATTATCTTGTTATTTTCCATATCCCTGTCAGTCGCTTTGCTCCCTTTTTTCCCCTCTTCGCCGATTATCTTGTTATTTTCCATATCTCTGTCAGTCGCTTTGCTCCCCCTTTTGCTGACTTCTGCACTCAAGAAGAGTATAGTCATGAACTCCGACATTTTCATGTTTTTTACTGACTTTCAAACCTGCTTTTTCAATCATTTCAATCATGCGTTTTTCGGAATACATCTTGCTTTTGCCGTTTGCCATGCACGTAAAATAAAGCGAAATATGAACAAGAGAATTAGTTGCGCCGTCAAAAAGCTGTTTATCGGTAAACGGTTCAAGAATATAAATCTTTGTATCGTCTGCCATTGAATTTTTTATGTTTGTAAGAATTGAAATAACCTGTTCTTCCGAAAAACAATCGAGAAACTGGCTCATAAAAACAACACCCGAAATTTCAGGCATTTTATCCTTCAAAACATCAATCCCGTGAAATTTCAGCCTGTCATTATGAAGATGTTTTTTAGCTTCTTCAATATTTTCGGGCAGATCAATCATATTTATAATACAGTTCTTGTCGAATTCAAGACAGGCGCGTTCGAATTTACCCGTATTTCCGCCGATGTCAAAAATTTTGGAAGGTTTATTCTCAAATATAATCTTTAAAACTTCTTCAAAACATCTGTCCGAATAAAAATGGTCAAATTCAAACCAGCTTTTTTTCACATCACACGGAAGTTCATGAAGTGCATTATAAATCGTTTCATAATCCCCTATAAACTTTTTACATCCGAGTGCTTTTTCCTGTTCAAACGAATTTGCAAGCTCTGACGCCCCGAGATAGCAGACATCTTTGACAAAATTAAAATTAACCTTTGTCATTTCATTGTGCAGAAAAGCTGAAGCAACAAGTGAATTTACATATTTTTCCCCTGTTTTTATAACAAGCCCTGCGGCACAGGCAGCTTCAAGCAAAGTTTCGGCAGTATATTTTGACACATTACAGTTTTCAACAATCTGTTGAACAGCAGAAGGATTTTCGTCTAAAAATTCAAGAATACCGAATTTAAGCATAGCGGCAACTGCCTGAAAAGTTAAAGGCGCAAACGCAATTTTCTGCGCATCAGCCAGTGCCTTAACCTGCGGTGATATGTGTCTTTTTATTCTTCTATACTTCATTCTTTTTACCCTCTTCGCCGATTATCTTCTTATTTTCCATATCTCTGTCAGTCGCTGCGCTCCCCTTTTTGCCACTTATTAATATTAAACTAAAAATATAAGAACTCAAAAGCCCGAGCGCAAGAACAGTGCCAAGAGAACTTATGAGTTTAAATCCCGCAAACGCAAGAAGCGTAAATGAAAATACGCTTGTTAAACAGGACATTAATACAGCATCAGCGCATTTTCTCGCACCGTTAAATCTGAACACCGAATAATCAAGCCCGAAACCGATTATCAAAAATACCGCGAGAAGATGAAAGAGGTTAACGGGAATATTAAATATTCCGAGTATCCCGAAAACAAACCCGACTGCCGCAATCGACGGAAGTATAATCGTTAAACCCGCTTTAAAATCATATATTTTTGCAAGCAAAAGATACAAAAGTCCGAAAATCGGCAGCAGCAAGCTTAAACATATTTTCCTGCATTTTCTGATTTGTGACGAAATATCTTTTTGAAAATTTATAACACGCGCACCGTTAATCTCATCGCCGTCATAGTCATAGACTACCATAATTGAAGTGTTTTTATCGATTAAAAAGTTCTTTTTCAAAAATTCAAAATCACTGTTTAATGTTAAAAAATCGTTGTTATAAGTCTGACGGATTAATTTTGAACGCTGCAATGCGGGTAAAAACACTGCATAATCATTTAATCTGTCTTTGTAAAGTTGTTTTCTTAAAGCCTGATTGCTTTTCTGTCGTTCAGCAGATGGAATATAACGGCTTAATCCCTGATATTCAATATTTTCCTCAGCAAGCTTATCAGCTATTGCTTCTTCTTTCCGCAATATATCCTCAAGATTTTTCCCTCTGACAACAAAAATCGAAGTATCACCGTCAGTCCCTGCAAGCTCGCCGAAAAGTTTTTCGGCATTCATAAGGTTTTTCGGCGGAACATACATGTTTTTTATATTGTCATCAAAATGGGTTCTGAAAAGTCCTGCCAATGCAATAACACAGACTGCGTAAGCCGCAATTTTTCCGTATTTATCGGGAATTACAAAATGTTTCAGCGTTCGTTTTTCAAAAATTATTTTTTTAGAGATTAAAGGATAAAAAAGTATTACAAACAGATAAACAACAGTTAAGCCGGTAATTGTAAAAACAGAAATTTGTCTTAACAGTACAAAATCAGCAAACAGTAGAATTGCAAAGGCACTCACTGTTGTAAGAAGGCTTACCGAAAGACTTTTAAAAATTTCTTTAACCGTATCTCCGCCATCATCCGACACAAAATAATGAAGAGAATAATCAACACAAATTCCGATTAAGGTCGTCGAAAAAACGAACGTAAGAATATGAATATCTTTAAATATCAGAGATGTAACACAGTATCCCGCAAAAATTCCCAGTCCTATGCTTGTCACAACAGGGAAAAGCGGTTTTAAAGATCTAAAATACCAGAATACAAGACCTATAATAAAAAGAGTTGACAATATGCAAATAAGATTAATTTCAAAAATAGAATGGCTGCTTGCAAAATACGAATGTACAGGCGCGCCTGTTAAATAAATTTTTACATCTTTTCCGCTCAATTCTTTTTGCAAATCAACGAGTTTTTTTACTTCATCATTCAAAACCGTAGGTGCAAGTGCTATATCGCTGTCAACATTAAGCATTATAAGACTGTAAAATTTTCCGTTGTATTCGAAAGGCGTGAAATCGGTTACCTGTTTATTTGCAGACAAACTCATTACATAATCCGTCAAAAGAAGAAACGGATCCTGCTCAATTGAGCCTACAGGCGGCATTATAGGATTATATAAGGCTTCAAGAGCATTTTCTTCTGCTATGTCATACTGCCTGCTTTGTAAAAGCCTGCGCATATTGGAGGATAAAAGATTATTATGATATTTTTCATAATCATTTAAAACTTTTGAAATATCCGCATCAGATGTATGCATTTTATCTTTATCGAGTTTACTGTAAAGTATAATTGCGGTTTCCTGAGATTTTTCGGGATTGTCACTTTCAACAATTACATTTATTTTTGAAGAAAATTTACTGCTCAAATCAACTAGAATATTATCCTGAGTTGATGAAAATATAGCTTTCAAAATATTAGTTTCCGTATGTGCAGGTTTCAATAAAACCGTTACTGCAAGAGTAACAAGAATTAACACAAATAATATTCTGAAAATATTTATTAATTTGTTCCGCATCTAAAAGAAATATCCGTAACCCCGTTTTTAACCGTATTAATTTTTATATTATCAATATCACCTCTGCCTTTAATAATAATATCATGTAATTGCGACGCCGCAACCGAACCTTTTTTGGGTTTCAAACCCACAGTCCAGTCTGCATTTTCACGTTTATAATAAAGGTCAAAATTCTTATCAAGATATGAATAATTTTTATTGGAAATCGCAACTATAACATCATTCATCTGCTTGTTTTGCGAAGACGTATAAGAAACAGTTGATTTTATAGGGTATAAAGTTTCAAAAATCGCACCCTTTTTTTTAATAAATTGAAAATTCCCGCCTGATTTCAGAACTGTGCTGCCTATATATTTTTCCTGTGTAAATTTACAGGAAACATCTTTAAGTTCCGGCATCTGCCGGGCAATATATCTGCTTGTATTCGGATGACTAAATATATCATCTGATGCGATACACAAATTAATTCCCGAAATAATGACAATTAACAATAATAAAAACTTACGCATAAGCCTCCAGTTTTTTTACAAAGTTTAAAGGCGCCGTGTATACACTTTCACGTGTGTTTATATCAACGCAAATCTGCATACTTTTAGCCTTAAAAATTTTTTCACCTGTCCTTGCATCAAAAATTTCATACTTAATATTTAAAGCAGGTTCATAATCCGTAATTTCCGATATAACTTTCAATTTCTGCGAAAACACAGCCGGTTTAATAAACTTCAAATCCATTGTTGCAACAGGATAAGCAACACCATCCGCTCTCATATCGTTATAAGTATACCCTATTTTGGAAAGTAAATCACATCTTGCCACCTCAAGATATTTAATATAGTTCCCGTGCCAGACAACATCCATCGAATCCAAATCATAAAAAGGCACTTCAATAAAAGTTTCAGTAAAAATCTTTTTCATAACATTATTATAAAACAAAAGTCCCCGAAGAAAAAACTGTTTCACCTTTTGTAAACTTATAATCAACGGATTTTTCTGTTTTAACAAGGTTTAAGCGTACTTTTTCATCAGGTCTTATAATTGAAGAAAATTTAACTTTTTTAACCTTTTGCGGTACAAAATCAAGATTAAACGCATCCTTTATAAATTCTTTTACAAAAAACAACTGAACAACACCCGGCAAAATAGGCATTTCCGTGAAATGTCCTTCAAAAAAGCTGCTGTTTTGGGGGAAAATCAAATCAAAATAAGCACTGTTTGTACTTACGTTAAAATCAATTATGTAAGGATAGGTTACGTTTGTGTTAAAAATCTCCCTGATCCTTTCTCCGTTGATTTTTCCGCGCTCGTTTACGGGAAGTTCATGCAGAAAACGCCATTTCTTGCAGCGTGCCGCTGTAACCGCCGTATTAGATTTTATAGTTTTTACAAGTTCAAGTTTTCCGTTTTTTTCTAAAATTTGTCTGCCATTTTCATTCAATACAACTGCCGCACAAAGTTTGTCATCCAGCTTCAGGCAATATGACTTTTCAATTAAATCGGATGAATTTAAATCATTTTCGACTTCCGCTAAAGAAATACGTTTTTCCTGAATTTTTACAATCCTGTCATTTCGCCCTTTAACCCTGAAACCATTCCCGAAAAATTCAAGCTCATCACTTAATTCTAATTCATTTTCATCAAAATAAGGCGAGCAGATTTTCCCCTCATTATAACGGACATTTTCAAAAAATCTAAGGTTATCTTTTGCAGACTGTCTGAACGCAATAACACCTGCCTCGGTACTTCCGTAAATCTCTGTTACACCCTGCGAAATCCCTTCCAGATATTCAAAAACTCCGTCATCAAGCTTTGCTCCCGCGGAAATTATCATTAAAGGCTTATTTTTAAAATTAAACTTGTATTTTGCAAGCTTTTCAAGAAAAGAAGGTGTTGAAACAAATACGTATTTTTCATAATCCTTCATATCTTCCGGATAAACAACCCTGTCTGCATCCACCCTGCATCCCAGAACTTCCGGTAACATAACAGTAAACGTTGTCCCATACATATATTCAGAGTTCACAGTAGATACAAAGACAGTATCTTTTGAAAATTTAAAAAAATCAGCTAAATCCTGCCCCTCTTGCAAAACGCATTCATAACTTTTTTTTACAACTTTAGGCTCTCCTGTTGAACCCGATGTATAGAATATAAAAGGTTTATTTTCTGTCATATTTTGCTCTCAAAATAATTCTTACGATATATTCTACCCCGAACATCACACCGAGTGCAATATATGAAATGCAAGCGTTATACAATGTCCAAATTTTTACAGACATAAAAACGGTTGCAAAAGATATCGAAAGGTTTATAAACAAAAATACACACCAAACATAAGTGAGTTTTCTTGTGTAATTTCGTGAAAAATCCGTTAATTCACCGTCCATTTTTTTTGCAATTTTTTGAATAACGGTTTCTTTACAAAAAAGCGATGAGAAAAAAACGCAAAATATAAAAGAATTAACGATTACAGGATAAAACTTAAGAGCATAAATTTTGCTGAAATGAAAAAGCAAAACAACTAATATTGTCCCTATAAGCGGTAAAATTCTTATCATAACAATTCTTCAACCGCAGATACAACATCATCAATTGTTCTTATCTGCTTAAAGTTTTCGGGAGAAATTTTCTTTTCGGTAAATTCCTGTAATTTAACAGCCAGATCAACCGCGTCAATACTGTCGAGTTCCAAATCTTCAAATAAATTTGCTTCCAAAACAAGTTTATCCGGCTCAATTTCAAAATCATCAGCCAGAATTTCTTTTAATCTATCAAAAATCTGTTCTCTCGTATATTGTTTACTCAATTTTACCTCTTATAAAATCTGCAATTGTTTTAACAGAATAAAAATGTTTTTTATTTTCTTCTTTGTTATCGCTCAAATCAATATGATATTTTTTCTTCAAAGCCATACCGAGTTCTAAAGCATCAATACTATCCAGACCAAGACCGCTGATAAACAACGGCTCATCATCTTTAATATCATCGGCTGTTATATCCTCTAATTCAAGCGATTCAATGATTAGAGTTTTAATTTCTTTTTCCAAACACATCTTAATCCACCTGATAATATTTATAACTTAATTAATGAGTAAAGTCAAATTCAAAATCAACATAGATTAAATAGCAGGACCGCCGTATTCATTATAAAGCTTCATAACATCATCAGGAATTTGGTCTTTACCGCCTAATGCATTGTTAATCAATTTTCGATAAGTTTCAGCAACAAATTCCACAGGTGATTTAGCAGCATAATTAGAAACTCTATTAGCGATTTGTTGTTTTTCTTTACTGTTTATAAAATCATTTGTAATATCTGATACTTTACCAAAACGTTTAATGCAATCTTCTGGTTTACCCATAGATAAAAATTTATCTTCACCTATTTTAATAAGGTGCTCTAAATGTCCGTTTTCATGATAAATAATACTAAATTTATTTCCTGAAGGATAATCTACATAAATTCTATCACCTGAATTTAGGCAAGTATTTACTAAATCTACAAGTACATTTCTTTGTCGTCCTGTTGATAATTTTTCTAATTGTTTTAAATCAGGCAATTTTGAATGTGCTGATAAAATCTCCTGTACATCTTCATTTTTCAACAATTGTTGTATTTTTGAATAAGGAGCATTATAAAAAGCATTGGTTACATTTAACATTGAAGCAAAATCTTCATACAATTTGACTTTATCTATCAATGAAAAACTTTCAGGATTTTCATTGAATTTATTTAAAGTTTTCAATAAATTGTCAGAAACTTCCCCACAATGATAAAATGGATATAAATCAAGTTTTCCGTCTTTATTTTTATATAAAACTTTTTTGTTCAGAAGTGTTTGAATATCAGTTTTTACATATTCACCCAGATTTTCAAAAGTTTTTTTATTTACATTTAAAACAGCTCCAAATTTAGGATTAGTAATATCAGTTATCATAAAGGCTAAATCCCTGTCATCTTGAGCTGCATACCCTATTGTATCAAATAATTTAGCTTTGCCTTTTCGCACGTTATTGATATTTGTAAGCCCCTCATTTACCCAGTTCATTACATCTAAAGGCATACTATCATCATAATTTTTTACCCCGAGTTTTGTTTTCGCAAATTCAATTGCTTCCTTAGCCGTCTTAGCAGGAGTAAAGTCAATATGTTCTGCAATCTTTACAACTTCTTCTTGAGCGGCACCAGCTTTTCCGCGAAGCAACAATGCCGTTGCTGTAAGAGCAGCAGCTATCCCAACGCCAATTCCCCATTTTTGTCCGTTTGACAAACCTTTTTTCTTGCCGTTAATCTCAACACTATCTTGGGCATAGGACTGTGTTGTATTATTAGGATTTATATTTTTGGTATTTTGATTACCAAAATTTATATTAGTTAAATTATTTGCATTTGCAAAACTAACAGGTTGTATAGACACAAAAATACCTTTCCACCTTGATATATTTATAAAAACACAAAGATAAAAATAATTGCCAGTTAATTAGTAAAGTCAAATTTGATTTTTTCAGAAATAGCTTTTCTCAGCTTTATTTCTGATTTTTCATCAAAGTCAGACAATTTTATCGTATCAAGCTGACTGATTGTGTATGTAATTAATCTGTCAGACGCATCATATATCGGATTGCCTTTCTGTAAAAACGGATAATCACATTCAAGTTTAATCGGAATAATATCAGCACCCGATGCGATCTGCAAAGCCGCAGCACCTTTGTGTATCTTTAAATTCTCGCCTTCAACAGTTCTGGTACCTGTCGGAAAAATTATAATGTTATAACCGTCATTCAACGCCTCAATAGAAATTCTTTTAAATTCCTCCAATTCAACATTATTTGGAATATACACATTTTTTATAATATTTTTCAGAAAAATATTATTTAAAAGTTCTTTTTTAGCAAGGCACAAAGAATAGTCATACAAACCTATTAATATCATAATATCAATAAAAGTAGGATGAGTAGAAACTATGATTTTACCTCTTGTCTGTTCAAAATTCTTGACATCTATTTTTATTAATTTAAGCAGCACAAAAAGGTTTGTATAAAATTTCCATAACTTATGAATTAGATGGCTGAAACATTCACGCTTGTTTTTGACAAAAAATCCCAGAACAGGCAGAATAACAAGACCCAGAAAAAGCGAGCACACTCCAAATATTGCAAATAACAAAACAACAAGAAAACCTCGCAAATATCTCATACTCTCTCCAAAATATACAAAGGACAAATATATCGCCCGCCTTTTATAAATTCCGTAAAGCTGTTTGGCTCAAGATTTTCCGTATTATCAAAAATTCTTACACGCTCACCGTCTTTTTCATCTATCAAAACTGAAACACTTTCATATCTGTCAACGGATTCTGCATAACAAAATAAAGTCTTTTCTCTATTCATTACAGCATCTAAAAAACCACTTGAAAAAGTATCTTCCCCACCGGCAATCGAATTATAAGGAATATGCAAATTCTTTATAAGCGAAAACAAGCCGACAGTTGAATTATGAACAGAAAAACTAAACCCCGCTGGAGAAATTGCATTTTCTTCATGCTCCTGTCTGATAAGTTTTACAACCCTTTCTAATTCTCCGTAACGGGAGGCGCAGCAAAGTTTTTTTATACCGTCTTCATAACATTCCGTCAATGTACTCAATGCAATTTTACCGGCAGGAGAAAGTTTTCTTCTCATAAGCATCGGTACTTGTGATAAATCAATATTTTCACCCGTTGAATATGAAATCCTTTTTATGTAAAATTCCAAACTATTCATGGTAACATATTATCATGAACGAGATTTTTATTACAGATGCCTGTGCACTCTTCGCTGACAAGCTTACACCTGACGATAAAATTGTTAAGGGCAGCAGATTTTATTTCGGTAAAATTGAAAAAGATTTTGAGCCTATTAATGACCCGAAGTTTGATTTACGGTGCAACAGAGTTTTAAAATATCTTATTGATCAATTAGATTTAACCGGGTTTAAAAAAGATGAAATCGGCATTGTAATAGGAACAACAAATTCGGGCATAGAAGAATTTGAAACAACCGAAAACAAACATCACGCAGAACTTGGCAATCCTGCTGAATTTTTAAAATGGTATTTAGGAACAACAAATTATGCCGCAAGCGTTTCTACAGCCTGCACATCAGGAATAAAAGCTTTTTCAACAGCCGTAAAGCTTCTTGAAAACAATGTCTGCAAAGCAGTAATCACAGGCGGAATAGATACTATTGCACGTATGCCGACTTACGGTTTTCATGCACTGGAAGTTCTTTCGCATGAAAAAACAAATCCGTTTTCCAAAAATCGCAGAGGAATAAGCATAGGAGAAGGCGGTGCATTATTTCTCCTGACAAAAAATTCAGGTGATGTGAAAATTTTAGGAATTGGCGAGACATCTGATGCTTATCATTCAGCAACTCCCGATCCCGAAGGCACACAGGCTGTAAAAGCAATTCAAACAGCTCTTGATGAAGCAAAATTGACGCCTTATGGTATAGATTACATAAATCTTCACGGCACAGGCACAATTTCAAATGACTTAATGGAAGCCAATGCGATTTATAAAGTTTTTGGAAATAAAGTTCCTGCAAGTTCGACCAAACCAATTACAGGTCATTGCCTCGGAGCGGCAGCAGCAGTTGAAACTTATATCTGCTATGAAATTTTAAAAGGAAAACGAAACTTGCCAATCCACAATTTTGACGGTGAATATGATGAAAGCCTGCCTAAAATACAATTAGTTGATAAAAATATTTCACCTGCCAATATAAAAACTTGTATGTGTACATCTTTTGGTTTTGGCGGAACTAATGCAGTTTTGATTTTGGGGAAATGATATGGAAAAAGATTTGTCAAAAATTTTACCGCACGATAAACCGATGATTTTGATTGATGACATATTAGAAATTGATATGAAAAATCAATCTGTTAAAACATCTGTAAAAATTCATGAAAATAAAATATTTTTTAATAAAGAAATTAACGGAATGTCGCCGCTTGCCGGTATTGAATTTATGGCACAAACCATCGGTTGTTATGCTTATTACAAAGCAGGTCAAACTATCCCCAAAATCGGATTTTTATTAGGAACAAGATTATACGAAAACTCTCTTGAAAAATTTGAAAATGGTAAAACCTATACGATTACCGCAAAAGAGCTTTACGGGGATGATGAACTTGTTTCATTCGAGTGTTTAATTTATAATGATAACAAAGAGGCGGCCAAAGCAACAATTAATGCATTCCAGCCGAAAGATGCGGAAAAATATATAAAGGAAATAGGTTAGTGGACAAAAAAAGAGTTTTAGTGACAGGTTCAAGCAGAGGTATCGGTAAAGAAATCGCTCTTTATCTTGCAAAAAACGGGTTTGATATTGACGTTCATTATGTACACAACCAAACGAAAGCTCAAGAAGCCGCTGATGAAATCAAAGAGCTTGGATGTGATGCTCAAATTTTAAAATTCGATATTAAAAATAGAGAAGAATGTGCATCTGTTTTAGCTGACAGACTTTATTACGGTATCGTTTTAAATGCAGGAATTGCAAAAGATAATGTGTTCCCCGTACTTGAAGGGGATGAGTGGGATGACGTAATTGATACAAATCTTACAGGATTTTATAATGTATTAAAACCTCTTGTTATGCCTATGATATCTAACAGGATTAAGGGAAGAATTATAACACTTTCATCTGTTTCGGGGCTTTGCGGAAACCGCGGACAGGTAAATTATTCCGCATCAAAAGCAGGAATTATCGGAGCAACAAAGGCACTTTCTCTTGAACTTGCAAAACGCGGGATTACCGTAAACTGCATTGCACCCGGTGTAATCGAAACTGATATGATAAAAGATGTCCCAATTGATGAAGTTAAAAAATTAATCCCTATGAAAAGACTTGGTCAAGTACGTGAAGTTGCAAGTCTTGCAAATTATCTTATGAGCGAAGACGCGTCATATATTACGGGTCAGGTAATTTCCGTAAACGGGGGAATGTACTTATGAAACGCGTAGTTGTAACAGGAATGTCTTTAACAAGTCCTCTGGGAAGTGATATAAATACAGCATTTGAAAGCTTGCAAAAATTAGAAAACTGTATTGAGTATAATAAAGATTTAGACCAATACAAAAGATTAAACACAAGGCTTTCTGCCCGTGTAAAAGGATTTGAAATTCCATCAACTTACAACAGAAAAGTTCTTCGCACAATGGGACCTTTATCAGTTATGGCTGTAAGAACAGCAGAGCTTGCACTTGAAGATGCAAGGCTTTTAGGAAATGAGATTATCACAAACGGCGATACAGGTGTAAGTTACGGCTCATCATCAGGTTCTCTTGATGCGATAATTGATTTTTACGGAATGCAGGTAGATAAAGAAGTTAAAGGCTTAAATTCAGGCTCATATGTAAAAATGATGCCTCAAACAACTGCCGTGAATATTTCGCTTTATTTTAAAACAACAGGACGCCTTGTTCCATGTTCAACTGCCTGTACATCAGGTTCTATGGGTATAGGTTATGCCTATGAAGCAATTAAAAACGGGTATGAAACAGTAATGATTGCAGGCGGCGGCGAAGAACTTCATGCAACAGAAATCGCAATATTTGATACCCTTTATGCAACAAGTCAAAAAAATGACACTCCGAAACTAACCCCTTCACCTTTTGACAAAAACAGAGATGGTCTTGTAATCGGAGAAGGTGCCGGAACTCTTATTTTGGAAGAATATGAACATGCAAAACGCCGCGGAGCAAAGATTTATGCAGAAATCACAGGATTTGGCACAAGCACAGACGGCACACACATTACAAATCCAAACAGAAAAACAATGGGTAGAGCTCTTGAACTTGCCCTAAAAGATGCAAATTTATCACCTGATAAAATAGGTTATGTAAACGCACACGGAACAGCAACTCTCCAGGGAGATATTGCAGAAACTTATGCAACAGAAGAAGTCTTCAAAAGACAGGTGCCGATAAGTTCGACAAAAAGCTACACAGGTCACACACTCGGAGCCTGCGGTGCAATTGAAGCGATTTTAAGTATCGAAATGATGAACAGAAACTGGTTTCACCCGACATTAAACCTGAATGAAATCGATCCTGAATGCGGAAATCTTGATTACATAAAAGGTGAGGGCAGGGAGATTAAAACAGATTATGTAATGTCAAATAATTTTGCATTCGGCGGGATTAATACATCATTGATATTCAAAAAAGTTAATACTTAGATATTTTCAGATAAACTTTTTAAAACATTATAATAAATTTTCATTTTGTAATCATCAGAATTATTAAGTATATCAATAATTTCTTTTATATAAGGCTTCTTTTCAATATCAACACCTTTTAGGAATTTTATGTTTAAGTCTAAAATTAAAGCTATTTTAATAAAATTTTCAAGTTTAGGACTGGACAACCCGGATTCAATACGGTAAATCTGTTTTTCATCAACTCCTGCCATTTCTGCAAGCTCAAATTGGGAAATACGTTTATTCTTTCGTGCTTTCCTTATAGCATCCCCTATTATTTCTCTGTTAAAACTATTTAGCAATTTTGTCCTCTTTTGCGTATTTTTATAATTTTAGAGTATTTTTGCCCGATTAAACAGTATATTTTTGTCTATATTCTTGACTAATAGACAAAAATACACTATACTAATTTTGTAAATTATGGGTAGTAAGTATAATAAATCTGAATACAAAATAAATAATTATGAATGTCTTAATGAAAAAAGAGTAAGCTCTTTTGACGAATATGACCCTGTTACGGGTAAAAAGGTTAGAACAGTAAACTTTGTTTTATACAAATCCATAGATGAATATGATTTAAAAACAGGTAAAAAAATACGTACAATAAACTTTAGCGCAAAAGATAAATCAAAAATTACCTCGATACAGTATTATGACATCGAAACAGAAAGACTTATATCAATCGTACTTTACAAACAAGATGGCAGAACAATTAGTGCAATAAAAAAATTTGACTATTTAACAAACAAAGTTGCCAGTATCAACAAGCAAAACTATGTCATTGAAAACCCTGCAATATGCCAAACAAAAATCTATGATAACATCAAGCCCGCAAATAAACAGGATTTAGATAGTATAGACACTTTAATCAATATACTTTATAAAAATAAAGTAAACTTTAAAAATCTTTAAAATTTATTTATCAGTTTTACAAAATTTTTTATTAAACCCTTTTGCAATCAAATTTGCCGCCTCATAAAAAACTATAGGCAAAGCACAATAACCCGATACAATTAATGCATCTTTTATCGGGGTTGACTGCTTTAAAGGTGTAGTTTGCGATACTTTTGGGGTAACAGTATTAATTTTAACAGATGGAATTTTCATAAAATTATTTTCTTATCTCTTATGAATAATTGCATTAGACACAAGGACAGAAATTTTATTATTTTTATATTATAATTAAATTCAGCTGACTAATATAAATAGGAAAAAAGTATGATAACAACAGATAAATTAACCGTAAGATTCGGTTCTCAAACATTATTCGAAAATGTAAGCATAAAATTCACCCCAGGTAACTGCTACGGCGTAATAGGTGCTAACGGTGCCGGAAAAAGTACGTTACTAAAAGTTATAGCAGGTGATATTGAACCGACATCGGGTGAGGTGCATATTACCAAAGGGCAAAGAATTGCCGTATTAAGACAGGATCACTTTGCATTTGACGATTATAAAGTTATTGATACAGTAATTATGGGGCATAAAAAACTTTACGATATTATGCAGGAACGCGATGCCCTCTATGCCAAACCCGATTTTAACGATGAGGACGGCATTAAAGTTGCACATTTAGAAGAACAGTTTGCAGAACTTGACGGCTGGCAGGCAGAAGCTATGGCTGCATCTTTGTTATCGGATTTGGGAATTCCCGACGAACTTCATTATGAACAAATGTCAGAACTTGCAGGAAGCGAAAAAGTTCGTGTATTGTTAGCTCAAGCCTTATTCGGCAACCCAGATATTTTATTGCTGGACGAACCTACAAACCACCTTGACTTAAACACAATCGCATGGCTTGAAGAATTTTTAATCAATTTCCAAAACCTTGTAATCGTTGTATCACACGACAGAAAATTCTTAGACAATGTCTGCACACACATGGCAGATATTGATTATAAAAATATTCAGCTTTATACAGGTAACTATTCTTTCTGGTCACAGGCAAGCCAGTTGATTAAAAAACAGAAAGAAGAACAAAATAAGAAAACCGAAGAAAAAATGGAAGAATTAAAAGCCTTCATCGCACGTTTCAGTGCTAACGCATCAAAAGCAAAACAGGCAACTTCCAGAAAAAATATGCTTGATAAATTGTCTTTGGAAGAAATTAAACCATCTTCAAGACAGTACCCGAGAATTAGATTTACTTACAACAAAATCCCTGGTAAAGATGTTCTTCATGTTAAAAACTTGGGCAAAACCGTTGACGGCGAACTTTTAATCAAAAACTTAAGCTTTGAAATTAATCAGGGGGAAAAAGTTGCATTCATAGCACGCGACCCGTTTATAATCTCAAACCTTTTTGATATTTTAGAAGATCGTGTAAAACCTGACAGCGGAGAAGTTATCTGGGGTGTGACCGCAACACATTCATATTTCCCGAAAGATAACAATTTCTATTTTGAAAATAATCTTACAATAATGCAATGGCTTGCACAGTATTCACCCGATCAGCATGTTAATTTCTTACGCGGGTATCTTGGTAGAATGCTGTTTTCGGGTGATGACGCCGATAAAAAAGTTAACGTTTTATCGGGCGGCGAAAAAGTCAGATGTTTGTTTGCAAAAATGATGATTGCGGAAGCCAACGTAATGATTTTTGATGAACCGACAAACCACCTAGATTTGGAAGCTATTACGGCATTAAACAATGCAATGATTGATTTCCCGGGTACAATATTGTTTACTTCACAGGATTATCAGTTAATACAGACAGTTGCTGATAGAATAATAGAAATATCTCCAAAGGGTTACATAAATATGCGCAACAAATATGATGAATACTTAAAAAACCCTGTAGTAATCAAAAAACGTACAGAAATCTATGGAGCTTAAAAAGAGTAAACCGCAAACTAAACACGTTCTGCTTAAGTTATGATTTATTGAAAAATTTATCTAATCCTTTTACAAATCCCAGATGTAGGGCGGTTGAAATTGCTACAAGATAAGCTGACGCTTTATGTACAGTCATTTTGTTTGCAAATTTTATACTCCTCATTCCTGTAATTCCGCAGACGGTTCCAAAGCCCATTGCAGCATAACCTGTACCTGATACAAGTTTTTTATGTTTTATTCTGTTATTCTGTGGGGTTGGAGTTACCGGATTTATCATGATTTCTGCTTCCTGAAATTATTTTTTACGTAAATTGTGTATTTATCTTCTCCGAAATGTGAAAATGTTATCTTCCCAATTGAAGAAGCCTTAAATAAGCCTGCAACAGGTGAATATTTTACACTTTGCGGGTGAAACGAATATTTATGGAAATTTTTATTGGTATCATTTAAAAGAAGAAAATCTTTTTTTTCAAAAGCAGGTTTTCTAACTGTAGTTTTATTATCCACAAAATGAGAAATCAAAAGGATTTCGGCTTCGGGAAAAATTTCTTTAATCTGCCCCTCTGTTAACTCTTTTTCTTCAAAATCTTTGCCGTTGTAAATGACTTCATAAATCTTTAAATCCGCATTATGACAGGCTATCAAACGACCGTCAAAAAGAAATTCATAATTTGAACCGAGCATTGTTTCACTGTTGTTATACGAATATATTGAATAGTTTCCCGTACCTGAAGAAACGCTTTTAGTCAAAACAATTCTGTCATCCGCCATTCCGCCTGTAGAAAAAGACCTTGCCGCAGGAGAATAAACAATTTGATTATTATTTAAAACAGGTTTCATATTACCCGCAAACACTGGAGAACACAATAATAAAAGACCTAAAGTTAATATTATTTTTTTCATGTAACCCTTTCTGTTTTTTATAATATTAACACAAAAAGATTAAAATTTATGCAATTGCCTATTTGGCATGTTGAAGCGGCTACGCTCTTTCTTTAGTTCAGTTTGCGTAAGTTTATTCTAAACCTGATTGGCGGGTGGAGCGGCTACGCTCCAAAAAAAAGGAGCCTGACCCCTGATAAAAATTTTCAAATTACTCTGAAAATCTCCACAGAGGCGATAAAGCTCCGTTGGAATTAAGAATAGCTGGAAGTATGAAAAAGATTTAATTATATTTAATATGGATTTATAAATTAAGGCAATTACCCGGTTGATTAGTTTTCAAAAAAAAAATGACGGTTTTCCGTCATTTAATTCTGTTAAACTTTCGCTTTAAATTCACTCAGGCAGCGCGCCAGCTGGTCAGGACAACTTGTCGGTTTATCTCCGCACTTTATTCCCGAAAATTTCGAAATTACATCATCAATTTTCATTCCTTTAACAAGCTGCTTAATCCCGATAAGATTTCCGGGGCAGCCGCCTAAAAAGTCAACATCCGATATAGTGTCGTCATCGTTCAGCTTAACCTGCATAATCTTACAGCAAGTGCCTTTTGTGTTATACTGAATTATTTTTTCCATTCTTTTTATCTCCAAAATAAGTTTACAATAATATTTTAATATAAACATTGACAAAACATCTAACCGTAATTAATATTCCTGTATGATTAAAAAAATAATTCTGATTTTATGTGTATCTGTATTTGTCCCTTCTTATGCCGGAACGATTTTGACGGGCGGTGTCGATTACAATGTCAATTCCGCAAGGGAAGAACTTCTGCATACACCTATAAAAAAACTTAACCCGTTTTTTACGGCGCAGCATATTACTGACAAAAATAACACCGAAAATCTGAAATACTTTTTACGGGGAAACGTTGAACTTAAAGACAGGACTTTAGCCTTTTTCTCAGACTCGACTTATGCCGTAATGTACAATGAAGACAAATGTCACGTATGGTATTATACAAACAGCGGAAAACTAATTTATACGGAAGTAAAAGACGGTTTAAATTATCCGTACAAATCCTACAAATTTAATACGGCAGGTAAATTAATTAATATGGGCTTGAGGGTTTCAAAAGGAGAAACGTTTATCTACAGCCCGAACGGAAAATTAATCGCTCACTGGCTCGGTCAATATGCTTACGATGAGAAAGGAAATATAATTATGAGCCGAAAATACTCAGATTAAGCATTATTAATATTTTGACACTTTCTTATTCAGATTTTAAAATGTTATAATTAAGGAATTAGTACAGAGGGAATTATGAATAAGAAAAAGAGCTTAATTAGTGTGTCATTATTGGTTTCTGCAGTTTTAGCATCTGCCAATATTTCATTCTCATCAGACAGATATGTTAATGAAGATTATTTATATGGAATTACAAATCAGGATTTTAAAAATATAGATGTATCTGCCGAAAGATATACAGAAGACGGAGACGGTTATAAAGCCGGAGATTTAAAACCGGGTCAAAGCGAAGGTTATGGCGGTGCGATTTATAATACAGGTACTATTAATTTTTTAAGCAGCAATAATTATACCGGCAATAAAGCTGATTTTGGCGGAGCAATATTCAATCAGGGTGTAATTAATGCAATTGAAAATGAAGTTTTCTCAGGCAATACCGCGGTGGCAGATGGCGGAGCTATTTATAATCTGGGAGAAATAGGTTCTATAATCGGAGAATTTACCGGAAATACCGCATCAGGAATAAATTATGACAGTTATATAAATTCCAGCGGAAGAGGCGGAGCTATTTTTAATTATGGCGGAAAAGTCATTACTGGAGGTGAAGACTCCTATCTGAGCTCAACAATTGACAGCATTGGCGGAAAATTCGAAAATAACAGCGCAAACCTTGACGGCGGGGCTATCTATAATTCAGGGAAAATAGGTACAATAGGCGGAACTTTTACAAATAACACTGCCCAAAACGGAAAAGGCGGAGCTATATATAATGACAAAAGCGGCGGAGATGGCTATACTCCCCCTGAAGGTGATGAAGAAGGTCTTAAGTTCGGAGAAATTGATACAATTACCGGAACTTATACCGGCAACTCAGCAGCAGAAGGCGGCGGTGCGGTTTATAACAACGGAAACATAGAAAATATAAACGCAGCATTTAATAACAACGGTAAATACTCTAATGATGATAAGACCGTTAATACTAAAATCGGCGGCGCCATAATGAATGACGGAAATATCAATAATCTTTATGATTCAACCTTCAAAGGGAATTCGTCTACAGAAAAAGGCGGAGCTATTTACAACACAGGTACGATAAAAACCCAAAAGACCGTAAATTTCGATTCAAATACATCCGCTAACGGCGGAGCTTTATACAATGAAGGCACCTATAATCTTTCCAGATACTCAAATTTTTCAAATAATAAAGCTGAGCAAAACGGCGGAGCTATATATAATGCCGAAGGCGGTACAATTACAAGTTCTTCACTTGTAAACCAGACTTTTACGAACAACAGCGCCGGAGAAAAAGGCGGAGCTATTTATAACGAAGGCTCAGTCTCACTTGGTGGTGATCCGGCTTCAGGCGGAGGCGCAGGGAAACAAAATACAGTAACTTTTACCGGCAACAGTGCTGCAGATGGCGGGGCAATCTATAATTCAGGCAATCTTGATGTTAAACAAAGTATTTTTAACGGAAACACTGCCACAAACTCAGGCGGAGCTGTTTATAATAATAATACGGCAACTTTTACAAACACGTCATTTTCAGGTAATAAATCTTCAAATGGCAATGGCGGAGCAATTTATAATGGTACAAACGGTGTAATAGAAACATTAACAGCAACCTTCCAGAACAACTCGGCAGGCAAAGATGGCGGTGCCATATATAACGATGGAACGTTAAATAATATTACAAATTCAAATTTTACGGGCAACAATGCCGTTACAAACGGAGAAGCCTCTACAACCGGCAATGGCGGGGCAATATATAATGCCAATGGTAAAACAATAAATATTACTAATAACAGTTTCTCAGGCAACAAAGCAGGAGAAGCAGGAGGTGCTGTTTATAATGCAGGAACCTTAACCATTTCAGGAAACACATTTAAGGGTAATTCAGCATCAAAGGGCGGCGCTGTTTATAATAATGACACTCTTAATATAGCAGAAAACACCTTTGAAGCTAATTCTGCAGATTTCGGCGGAGCACTATACAATAGTGCCTCAGGTAAGATCAGTGCAATACAGGGAACATTTAATGCCAATACAGCCGTTAGTGACGGCGGAGCTTTATATAATATCGGCTCTATAAATACAATAGGCGGAAGTTTTACAAATAATAAAGCAGCCAATAAAGGCGGAGCCGTTTATAATACAGGCAAGCTGGATAAGATTGCAAATGCTTCATTTAGCAGCAACTCAACTACTGCAGACAATGGAATGGGCGGGGCAATTTATAATTCACAAGCTTCAAATAAGCTTACAGTAGAAGAAACTAATTTCAATTCAAATAAATCTGCTAACGGAGGAGCTATTGCAACCGATGGAGCTTTAGATATTACAAATTCAACATTTACGCAAAACTCTGCATCAGGCAACGGCGGAGCGATTTATAATATAAAAAATACAACAAACATCAATTCAAGTACCTTTACGTCAAATTCAGCCGTAAATGGCGGAGCCGTTGCTAATGACAGTACTATAAATATTTCAAACTCAAAATTTAATGATAATTCGGCATCTGCAAATGGTGGAGCTGTTTATAACAAAGGTAACTTAACGGTTACAGATTCTGAATTCACAAATAATTCAGCCGTTAAAGGCGGGGCAATATATTCAGAAGGCGGAACAGTAAATATTAACGCCCAAAATAAAAATATAACTTTCTCAGGAAACACTGCAGAAAAAGGCGGAGATATTTACTTAAACAATTCTACATTAAATCTTAATGCCACAGAAGGAAAAAATATTGCGTTTAACGGCGGAATTGCAGGTCAGGGAACAATTAACGCCTCCGGAACAATTCTTCTAAACGGTGCTGTTACACCTGACAGCGGTAAACTCGCATTCAATCTTAACAGCGGTGTAATTAAATCTTCCGTTGATAATTACCTTGACGGAACAGATTTGAAACTTGCAGAAGGAACTACTCTTGATTTGATTAACAACAAAACAGGGGCGCTTAACTTAGGCAGTTTAACATCAAACAATGCAAATCTTAAAATAGATATGGATTTTGCAAATTCAGCTAATCCCACAGATGTCATAAATGCAAATACAGCTTCCGGTACATTGAACTTAACTGATATTAACCTTATTTCGGAAATGGAAGAAGGAACAAACACAATTACAACAGACTTTAATCTCGGTGAATTAACTCTGAAACTTCCTGAAAATGGTATTAATATTCTTACAAACGACTATCTTTATACCGTAACTTCAAAAGATTCAACACTTACAATTGACAGACTTCATGAAGAAGACGGAACAGCCACAAAAATCGACGGTTTTGCTCTTGCAGTAAACCAGAATGATAAAATCGGCGGTAAAGTTGATGTAAATCTTGATGATGAAAGAAGTTTTTCGGCAACAAGAGATATTGAAATCACCGGAGCAGGACTTGAAAAAGGCTGGACAGGAGATTTAAGCGGTACAAAATTAACCGTTAACGGAAACGGATACAACCTTAACGGAAATGATAAAGCCGGGCTTAGCGTAGGCGACGGACAAACATTAGAATTTAATGACACAAATATTAACGGATTTAAGACGAGCGAAGACAAAAAAGGCGCTCTAACCGTAAAAGATAACGGGACACTTAACATTAACGCATCAAATCATGATGTAACAATATCAGGTGTAACCGCAGGTGAAGGGCTTGACGCTAACGCAATTTATCTTGACGGAACAGGCTCTGCAAAGGCAAACCTTAATACTTATAACGGAAAAAGTATAACCGTTGACAATGATATTCGCTCTGCAGCTGTCGGAAATGAAGTTAAAATGTCAGGCGACGGCACAATAACTTTTAACGGTGAAATTCACCCTGTTACTTTAATAAACGAAAATAACAACACAGTTCATAACAATTACGTAAACGGTGCAACTTATAATTTAAAAAGCGGCACGGTAAGCTTTACAAAAGACGAATATCTTAACGGAAACGGAACAGCCAATAACCTTATATTTAACGGCGGTACTTTGAATATTGCAAACGGTGTTACAAGCGACATAAGTCTTAATGAATTATCAGTAAATTCGAATTCAAATATCATGGTTGACGCTGATCTTGCTGCAGGCAAAATGGACACCATATCAGCAGATAAAGTTAACGAAATTGGCGAGGGAATTAACCTTAACGTAAGCGGCATTAACCTGATAAGCGATACAAAAGCTGAAAAAACAGTTATAAATTTCGTAAATGACGAAAGTCTTATGGGGCATATTACAAGCTCAGTATCAAACGTTGCATATTCACCGATTTACAGATACGGTGTAGGCTATGATGCGGCAACAGGCAGCTTTGAGTTTACACGCGGCTCATCAAGCGATTACAAAAATGTAAACCCTGCAATTATGGTTGGACCTGTTGCAGCACAGCTGGGCGGATACTTTAACCAGTTAAATGCATATGATCAGGCATTTGCAAATATGGATATGACAATGCTTATGACAAAAGAACAGCGTCAGGCATTGAAAATGTATAATAAATACGCTCTTGGCAAAAAAGCACCTGTCGGCGACGTGCCCTCAACATCCGGAACTGTACCTGAGGAAAGTGCAGGACTTTGGGCAAGACCTTATTCATCATTTGAAAACGTTGACTTGAAAAACGGCCCTAACGTTTCCAACGTAATGTTCGGTTCTTTCTTTGGCGGTGACACATCAATTAAAGAACTCGGACACGGTTTCGACGGAATTTTCAGCGTATATGCAGGCTATAACGGTTCACACCAGGTTTATAACGGAAACAGTTTATGGCAGAACGGCGGAACTGTCGGTTTGACAGGTACATTATACAAAGGCAACTGGTTCGGAGGATGGACTGTTGCAGGCGGTCTTAGCGGCGTAGATGCAAATACTATGTACGGTTCGGAAGACTTTATGCTCTGGAGCGCCGGTACCGCTATCAAAACAGGTTACAACTGGGAGTTAATGGAAGGTAAATTCATTATTCAGCCTCACTACTTAATGTCTTATACATTTGTTGATACACAAAATTACACAAATGCCGCAGGATACAGAATAAGTTCCGACCCGCTGAACGCAATCCAGTTAGTTCCGGGATTGAAATTCATCGGAAACCTGAAAAACGGCTGGCAGCCATATTTGGGTGTTGACTTTGTATGGAATATTATGGATAAAACTAAATTCAGTGCAGCAGAAACAAGCTTGCCGCAATTGTCCGTTAAACCTTACGTACAATACGGTTTAGGTGTCCAAAAACGCTGGGGTGACAGATTTACCGGATACCTGCAGGCAATGTTCAGAAACGGAGGAAGAAACGGCGTAATCTTCTCTGCAGGCTTCCGCTCATCATTCGGACACGGAAAATAAGCATAAAAAAGACCGATTTAAAATCGGTCTTTTTTTTATTTCCAATTCCAAAAATATCTCTTTATTTTATCTGCAAAACCTAACTTTTTAAATCTGCCTTTTTGAACTGATTGAATTTCAAACGGTTCAGGCTGAATTGTTCTTGCAAATTTTATGTCAGGTTCACCGAAAAGCATCACGTAAGATGCCTTATAACCCTCCGGAATATTTAAGTATTCTGACAGCTCGGGCATAATCATAAGGCAGAATTCTACAAGCCCGCACCAGCATGTGCCGACATTCATGCTGTTTGCGTAAAGTTCAAAATAACTTAAAGCAATAAACGGATCAACATTTGCACAGGGAGCATTTACAGGAGTAGAAACAACAACCATGTGAGGAGCACCTCTGAACAAAATATCCTGCCCGTCAAGAAAAGATTTTGTATATCTGCTCAATTTTTTTGCAACTGCTTTAACTGGTTTAACTGTTAAAGCGTCTTTAATCTTTTGATTTACATAATCTCTGAATTCATTCATAACTTCTATGTCATCAATAAATGCAAAGTGAAGCTTATGAAAGTTCACGCCTGTAGGAACATATTTAAGCATATCTTTTAATTTTTGCATCTTATCGGGAGAAAGATTTTCCTGTTTGTAATGCCTTACGCTCCTGCGTGATTTAATAAGATTTAAAATCATTTCAGGGTCTTGGGAATAAATTCTGTCGGAATTTTCAGGATTTTTACCGCAAACCGATATTGCTCCGGCAGGGCATACAGCAAGGCAATGCTGGCATTTAAAACATTTTTTCTCATCAATTACCGGAATTTTTTCATCGTTAAATTGAAGTGCTTTCGGTGAACAGTCTTTAACACACAAACCGCAGTGAATACATTTTTCTTTATCAATTTCAAACATAATTTTACCTCTAAACTATTATACAAGAAAAAATTATTGATGTTATAATTTATATATGAAAAAGTTCATTGTGTTGATGTTAATATTACTGACCTGCCCCCCTTCATTTTCGGATGAGAACATAAGAAAAATTTCATTGCAGGAAGCACTGGATATTGCAATTGAAAATAATATCGACTATCAGGCATCAAAAATGAACATTGATATTGCCGCAAATAAAGTTAAAGCGTCAAACAGGCTCCAAAACCCAGAAATACAAACCCGTTTTAATATGGGCGGGATTGGGAGCGGAGAACCGCAGACAACAGGTTTAAGCGAAAAAATAGAAATTGCCAAAAGAGACGCAAGAAAAAAACTTGCTCAGGCAAATCTTGATTTGGAAAAACAAAATCTTAACTACACCGAATTCGATCTGAAAATGGATGTCAGAGAAGCTTACGTAAATCTTGTTGCGGCGAAAGAGATTTTAATAGTTCTCGAACAAAGACGCAGATTGCTAAACGACCTTCTTGCAATTGCAAAAAAACGTGTTGCGGCAGGTGAAGTTGAAGAAATCGATGTCATTCAAACCGAAATTGCCTTAAACCAGCTTGTAATTCAGGTAAATACCCAGAAAGCAAACGTAAAAAGTGCAATGTATGATTTCAATAAGGCAATAAACATCAATAATAAAAATAATATAAAATATGATGCACAGGATGACAATTTCTCTGATAAAGACGATTTTATAGCTTTATTAAGCCCCAAGCCTCTTGATAAACTTCCGTCTTTTGCTTCTATAATGCAAAATTCACTAAAAAACAGATATGACATAAAAATTGCAAAACAGGAAATTGACGTTGCGAAAAAAAATCTTGTCTACGTAACCCGTCAAAGAATTCCGGATTTGGAAATTCAGGGCGGCTACGGTTTTATAACACGCGGTATGAGTGACTCAGGCTCTGCTGTAAACGGAGCTTACGCAGGCGCAAATATAATAAATATTCCTCTTTTTTATGCATATAAACCCGAAATTCAAAATGCCGAAATGCAGGTTAACCAGGCAGAGTTAAAATATATGTCGGTTCAAAACAAAGCTGTTAACGATTTAAACGGAGCTTATGAAAAATTCGTCACCGCTCAGATTAACCTTAATTATTACAATGACAATCTTTTAAAAAATTCAAACGAACTGATTAAAGTTGCAAAAAAGAACTATGCAACTGGTAAATCAACATTAACAACACTTATAGTAATGGAGCAGTCATACAGGTCAATAGTCGCTGGATATACTTATGCTCTGGCGGATTATTACAAATGCTGGATAGACTTTTTGAGAGAAGTTAACGTAGAAAATTTTGATCTTAACGAAGAAAGTATATAAAAATGAAACAGGAAAAATTAATTAAAACAGCAAGAGGGCTTGAAAAAGCCGATTTGGTTATAAAAAACGCAAATGTAATAAATGTTTTATCGGAAGAAATTCATAAATGCGATATAGCAATCTCTGACGGAATAATTGCAGGCATCGGAGAAGGTTACGAAGGCAAAAAAGAGATTAATATAAACGGAGCATACGTTTCTCCAGCATTTATTGACGGACATGTCCATCTCGAAAGCTCAATGATGCTTCCGCATGAGTTTGCAAAAGCAGTTGTTCCATGCGGTACAACAACAGTAATAATTGACCCGCATGAAATTTCAAATGTTCTCGGACTTCATGGTATCAGCTATATGCATGAAGCAGTTAAAAATCTTCCGCTTGACGTTTACACAATGCTTCCGTCATGCGTTCCCGCTACACCTTATGAAACTTCGGGATTTGATCTGAACAGCTACGATCTGGCGTTATTAATCGACAGCCCGTGGGTTCTCGGAATTGCCGAAATGATGAATTATTCCGGACTTCTCAATTTAGACAAAAATGTTCTGGCAAAGCTTGACCTTGCAAAGTCAAAAGGGAAAAGGATTGACGGACATGCACCGTTTTTAAGCGGTAAAGACCTTTGCGCTTATGCTGCAAGCGGGGTTAAGTCAGACCATGAATGCACTAACCCTGAAGAAGCAACAGAAAAAATCCGCCTCGGTATGTATATTATGATTAGGGAAGGTACGGCAGCTAAAGATTTAGACGCCTTAATTCCTGTTCTTAAAGAAAAAAATACAAGAAAATGCATGTTTGTAACAGATGACAGGCACCCGAAAGATTTGAGGGTTCATATTAACGATATGGTAAGACGGGCGGTTGATGCGGGAGTTGATGTTATAAAAGCGGTTCAAATCGGAAGTTTAAATACCGCAGAATACTTCGGGCTTAAAAATCAGGGAGCTGTTGCACCCGGTTATAAGGCTGATTTGCTTATTCTGCCCGATTTAAAAACTTTCAAACCCGATTTGGTTATAAAAGACGGTAAAGTTGTTGCAGAAAACGGAAAACTTTTAAAGGATTTTGCCAAATTCGAAAAACCTTCTGTCAGAAGCTCAATTAACGTCAGATGGATTGAAGAAAAGGACTTTGAGATAAAAGGAACATCAGAATTTGTTAATACAATAGAGATTATTCCTCACCAGCTTGTTACAAAGTCTTCCGTATGCAAGGCAAAATTCGAAAACGGAAAACTTAACAGCAATACGGAAACAGACACTTTAAAAATTCTTGTAATGGAGCGTCACCGTGCAACAGGTAATATCGGAAAAGGATTTGTTAAAGGCTTTAATCTCAAATCCGGGGCTATAGCGTCAACTGTCGCACATGATTCGCATAACATGATAATTGTCGGTACAAATGATTTTGACATGTACACTGCCGCGGTTGAACTGGTTAAAATGCAGGGCGGCAAGGTTGTCGTAAATAACGGTAAAGTTATTGCAAAACTTCCGCTTCCTATTGCAGGCTTAATTTCTGATAAAGATTTTGATTACGTCGTAAAACATTGTGATGAACTCAATGAGGCTGTTAAAGAACTGGGCTGTACTCTTGATGACGCATTTATGACAATGAGTTTCTTATCTTTGCCTGTAATTCCCGAATTAAAAATTACCGACAAAGGTTTGTTCAGTACGAAAAAATGGGACTTTGTCAAAATTAACCCTGAAAAATGCCGCCTTAATTAGGGGCGGCATTTCTTATATATTATTCGTCGATTGTTGTTGTTGAAAGATTTTGGATTGTTTGTGCTATCGGTTCGTCTTTTTCTATCAAGCTTAAATATAATAACTTGTTTGCTGTTGCCTGATCGAGGTCTATAAACTTACCTCCGGCTTTTACATCGCTTGCTGATACAATTTTAACATTAGCGTTAATCTCTAAATCTCCGTATGTTAAATGTACCGGAACAACATCACCGACTTTTAATTTTCCTTTGTGTTTAAGAGATACACCGCCTCTTGAAATGTCGGAAATTGATACAACTTCGTCTGATGACTCGAATGAAATCAGGTTTTGATTATCATCTGTGCCAAATCTCATATACTGACGTTTGTCAATAGAGTCAACTCTGTCATTTACAACACGTTGTTTGTAAACTGCCTGACCAAAGTCAATATTTGGAATGTCCGGATCAACAATATCATCATCCGTATCTGTATCGGTATCAGTATCCGTATCTGTATCGGCGTCTATATCTGTATCAGTATCGGTATCGATGTCAATATCTGTATCGGTGTCCACATCAGTATCGGTGTCTGTATCGGTATCTATATCTGTATCAGTATCTGTGTCTGTGTCCACATCTGTATCAGTGTCCGTATCTGTGTCAGTATCCGTATCGGTGTCGGTATCCGTATCTGTATCGGTATCCATATCTGTATCGGTGTCCGCATCTGTATCGGTGTCGGTATCTGTATCTATATCTGTGTCAGTATCTGTATCCGTATCTGCATCAGTATCTGTATCCGTATCGGTGTCAGTATCCGTATCAGTGTCAGTATCCGTATCTGTATCGGTATCCATATCTGTATCAGTGTCGGTATCTGTATCGGTGTCAGTGTCTGTGTCAATATCCGTATCAGTGTCGGTATCTGTATCGGTATCTGTATCGGTGTCAATATCCGTATCAGTGTCGGTATCAATATCTGTATCAGTATCTACATCAGTATCTGCACCGTCTTCTTTATCTTCAGGGACTACAAGATTATCGTCATCATTTTCGTCGCCTTCCTGATCAGTTGTGGGGTTGTCAACATAATCGCCGTCTTCATCTTTTACGCCGTCATATCCTTCATCCTGCCCCTGTGAACTGCCGCCGTAATAGTAATTACGATCATCTTCATTTTTACCTATAGCTGTAACATCATCCGGTCTTACGGCTTTTGCTCTTATAGAAACAGCTTCGCCGTCAGGTGTTGTAATTTTATTTGTTCTTGCGTCTTCTTCAAAGTAAGAAGGGTTAAATCTAACAGGATCGTCACTTATCTGACCTCTGTCTTTACCCATGTGGAAGTGGTATCCGCCTGCGTAAGCATTATCTGCGACAAGTGTTAAGTCTTGTTCATGAGCTGGTCTGCCTTCGCCTTTACCGTTAATTTTACCGTTTTTAATAATTATTGTTGAATCTGCGGCATTGCTGTGGTCATCAGGATTATCCCATGAAGTATCAAGATCAAGAGCTGTTATTTTAACTCTGTCAGGATGAATATCTCCGTTAGGACCGTAATAATCCTGAGGGTATGTAGGAACTTCGCCAAGATGTTCTATGTACATATTCTTACCGCGTGTTGTAATATTAATATCTTTTGCGGCAGTTGTTTCTCTAATAAATGTATCACCTGAAAATTCAGCATTTATTGAGCCTTCACGTGAGATTAAGCCTCCGACATTTGTTTCAAGTTTAGCACCGTTATCGGCATCCATACCTTTAACGTTAATATCCTTAATTGCAAGCATATCAACACCGTATTCGGCATCATCGGTATGGTTAAGCTGACCGTCAACAGAGCCGTAGCTTCCCTGATTTTGTCTGAATGTTAAAGCTTCGGAAGGTTCCCCCCCCCCGATATTACCGCTAGCAATAATTGAAATGCCTGCGCCTTCAACATTCGGTTTTGATTTATCTGTTGATTTGTTAAGAATATCGTAAGCAGTTCCGCCTTTATTTGTTGAATCATCTGCTAGCAAGATTACTCTGCCGTCAGCTTTAATCTGATCAACGTTCATGTTTTTGTCTAAACTTGCAAGATTAATTAAAGACTTATTGCTGCCTTTAGTGCTGATTGCCTTAATTTTGCCGTCAATTGATACGTTAACGGATTTTGATAAATCTCTGGCATTTGTACCGATGCCGGTATAAGCACCGTTATTTGGTCCTACTTCTTCACCTACGGCACCATTGTTCACATTAATATTTAAATCTGCACCGTTTGATGTTGCGATTAAAGTATGTTCAACGCCGTTATTTAAAAGGTTGCCATCAGTGATATCAATATTTACATCGGCATTAGAGTTAATGTTATTCTTATTGCTTGTATGTCCGACAGACATATTTGAATTTTTATTGGTAAATTGAACGGTATTAGATTTATTAGCATGGTTAATATCAACTTTACCTTTTATATTCATGCCGCCGTTACCGTCATTATATACAAGTAAAGTCGAATTATTATTATTTGCGCCCGATCTTATATTACCGGAAGCATCGACAAGAAGTCCGCCTGCATTATTGGTAATTTTCATTGCACCGTTCGGATTTGATACTTCACCTGCAATATTAATTCCTTTAGAGCCTGTGTTTGTAATTGTAATATTACCGTTGCCGTAATTTCTTACAAGTGCACCTGCACCTACGGAAGTTCCTGTTTTTGAAGTAATAACTATATTTCCGTTAGAACTTGCAAAAGCATTGCCTGAAGTCATATTGTCAGCTTTTACAAGTTTGTCGAATAATGTTTTTGCAGCATCTTCGGTTTTTAAAACTTCCGTATTACCGCCTGCACCGGCAACAAGAAGCCCGCCTTTACCAATATTAACATCTCCGCCTTTAAGTTCGACATTTCCTCTTGCTATAACAGCTCCGTCAATATTAATTATGTTGCCTGCTTCATTACCGCCCGCAAGCGATGCGCTGTCAAATGTCGCATCAGTATTTACGACATTAATGGTATTTTTGTCATAAACAATACTGTCAGGGTCGATTACACCGTTATGCGCCGTAGCTTCTTTAATGGCATAATTAGGACTTTGAGGAAGATTAAGCGTATTTTTTAACTTATCAAAATCATTCTGTGCAGGAGTGATAACAGATAAACTTCCGACGTTTAAAACGCCCGAAGCTCCGACAACCATACCTTGCGGAGAGATAAATACCAGATTACCGTCAGTTTTTAAAGCACCGTTGCTTCCAATTTTAGTTAAGGCATTAACAATACCGTTAATTTTAACCTGACCGTTTACAAGGTTAATAAAATTATCAATATCTCCGGTTTTATAAGTATGAGTTACAGTATCACCGTCAACAGTTTGATTTTGCTGATACCATTGAAAAATAAAATTAAGAACATCGCCCTGTCCTAGTTCAAGCTGATCAAAATGTTTAAAACCTGTATTGCCGTTAACAGCATCAGGTCTGATTTCAAAATTACCTGTTTGAGTATTCGGATTTATCGGGCTTCCGTCTCCGTTAGTAATAATGGAAGCTGCCAATACCTGATAAGCCATTGATTGCTGCATTACAAATAAAAAACTCAACATAAATGCAACCAATCTTTTTTTATTTATTCCCGAATATTTCATTTTACGAACCTCGTTTGTTCTTTTTTGCACGTAAACACTTTATATTACATGTATATAAACGTTTTTTATTTTAAGATCTTTACTTTTTTATAAATCTTTTTTACAAAAGTTAATACTTTATATAACAAACAAAATGATTTATATATTAAATATATAGTTTATATATGCAATTATTAAGATATATTAAGCATAAAAACACTCTCAAATGCTTGCACTGCAAGGGTTTAAAAAAATTCAACAAAAATTTTTACAATTTTGCGCAATTTGACGTTTTAAAATGTTTTTACATGGACATAGAGAAGTATAAAAAACTGTCAATTTTCATGCAAATTATTATAATGAAGATTGAAAGAAAGGACTGAATTATGTGTGCAAATGAAATTGTCCCTAAGGAGTATATTGCCAAAATTAAGCCCGAGCAGCTTGAAGCTCTGGTTAAAAACGGAACTTTTACAAAAAATGCCGATGGAACATATACATCTAATGTACCAATAGGTAACACCGGTGCTGTAAAAGCCGATAATGAAGTAAAAGGTCTTGCCGTTGAATCAGCACAAGCGCGAAACGCAGTGCAAACACCCGAAACACCAAAAATTGCACTGGCGGATAATGATGTTTTACAAAAACAAAAACTTGAACAATACAAAAAAGAATATACAGAATTATATAAAAAAGACCCCTCAATTCTTAAAACAGATATTGCAGACGTAGTTTACGCCAAAGAAAAAGAACAAATTGCAGCTTCTTTAGAAAACGGCGCAAAATCAGTTGACGGCAGAATTCTTTTAAAAGACAGATACATGAAAGAATTTGCATCCGATGAAGAAACAGAAAAATTCAAAAAAGTATTAACCGAAAAACTGGCATACTACTCTGACCCGAAAAATGCGGAATTAGCAAGATATAAATATAATGAAGCTTTTCATGAAACACATAAAGAAAATTATATAAGACAAAAAGAAGAAATGACACCTTCCGAAATAAAGTTAATTGCTCACCGTGAAGCTCTGGATGAAACTGTTAAGCTTGAAGACAGCACCTACAGTAAGATGGCTAACTCTTTAATCCAGAACAGACACCTTAATCAGGCAATTAATACAACTAACGAATATCAGGAAAAAATTCAAAAAGCTTTAGCCGAAGGCGACACCCAAAAAGCTGAAAAGCTTAAAGAAAAAGCCGCAAAAGAACTTATTAAAGCTAAAAAAGAAGAAACTAAAGAAGTTGAAGATAACAGAGAAGAATTAATTAACTACATGGCCGAGGCAAAACTTAACCGTGAACTTGCCGAAGAACGTGTAAAAAACCGTGTTATCCACTGGGATAAAGACGGAACCTGGAAAGAAGACGATAATAACAAAGCATTAACAAAAGAAATGCGCGAATTTGTTACCGAAAACGCAGATTTGTTCGGTGATGAAGTAAAACCGGGTGAAAAAGGTGATTTCAGCCAAAACGGAAAATCTTATAAATTCAACAGCCAAAAGTTTAAAGATTATTTCGTCGGAATATCAAATGAAAATCAAATTGACACATCTGACGAGCAGAATCCCTATAATGATGCCGACTACATGACAAGTATCAAAAACCGCAGACGCGGTATGGATCATGCAAAACTTCAGGAATATGAAAACGAACTTATTAAGCAATACCCTGAATACGCGAACCCCGAAACAAGAGCGGAATTTTTGAGAAAAAATCCCGACATCGAGGCAGCGCTCGGTCATATGACGGCAAAAGATAAGCAAAAAGACCGTTTTTTCCAGGGCAAATGTGCAAAAATCTGCGGTCTTGATAAAGAATATGACAAAACAAATCTTATGCGCGCAGGTCACGTATTTAAGCAGTCGTTTAAAGGCGCCCTCGCAGGCTTTGCAGGAGGCTGCTTAATGGAAGGATTTGCCTGCACAAAAGTCGTAAACGGCAAATATGCAGATATCATAAAATATTCGCAAGATGTAGCATATCAGTACAAACAGGCTTATTCGCAGCCCGTAACCGTAAGCGGAACTGTCGGTTATGAACAGCCGGTAACAGTTGAAGGATATGCCAAGTACAAAGATGCAGTTGTAATCGACGAAGATATACCTTATCATACGGAAGTGACGGTTGATGGTTATACACCGTATGAGGGCGATGTAAACTGGAGTGCCAGCGGAACAGTCCAGTCAACTGATAAATTTGTATCACAACACTGGGACGGCGACTATCTTATGGGTGAACAAACAACCAACGTAGTAAAAGATATTCCATGGGAAACAAGCGGAACATCTCACTATTCCGGTGAAGCATACTTCAAAAAAACCGTAGGAGTTGACGGAAAGGTTCACTTTGAAAGAACAGTTCCTGTTGAAGGCGAAGTTTATTATAAGCAGACAGTAAACGCCAAAGGAGAAGTACAATTTGAAAAAACCGTAGTCGTTGAAGGCGAAGTCGAAGGCGGAGGAACAGTAACAGCCGAAGGCGAAGTTGAAGCTAAAGGAACCACAAGTGCAAGACATAAATTTGACATGAGCGTTCCTGTGGGAATGGCAATATCAGGAGGTATTACAGGCGCAATTCAAGGTTTGTTTACAATGAAAAACGTAAAATACCACGGCGGCACACCTGAAGTTGCGGCAAGACAAAAAATTCTCGAACGTAATACAAAACCTGCCCCGCCGCTTCCAAATCCCGCGCCTATCCCCATACCGGAACCGGATTTGGATATAGACATTCAGCCTGTACCCGTTCAACCCAGATATAAAGGGACAACACAGCATAAAGTTGAAATGTGGGATTTGAATAAACACGGCCAGTACTGGAACCAGATGGCTGCATTGTATGAAACAAAAGACGGTAAACCGCTTAATTATAAACAGGCAATGGAATTGGTTCACTTCTATAACGATGCCTACGCTAAAGCACATACCTTAAACGGTCTGCCAAACGGCGGAAAAATAGACTTAGGTTTGTTTGATATGAATGAAGACTTAAGTGCAAAATACCAGAGAAGAAAAGAAGTCGGACAGTTCCAAAAGATAGCAAGAAAAGAAAAAACATTTGTTCAAACAAAATTTAATCCGCTAACAGGCAAGTGGGAAGCAATTGTAAGAACAATCGACGGCAAAGAAGTCGGCAGAAGCGAAAACGTCGATAAAACAAAAGCACAGAGCAATGCAATAACACAAGCCGGTGTTGAACCGAGAAACGTTGAATGGGAAGACATTTAAAAAAAACAGCACACATAATAATATAATCCATAGTTATTAAGGGTTCAGTAAAATGAGCCCTTATTTTTTGTACTATAATGTTGGCGGAGGGCAAATGGATAATATATTTGAACGTCTTAAAAAATCCGATTTCAGAAGTAAATTTAAACTCAAACAAAAAGACAAAGATTATATTGAGCAAAAAGGTCTTGAAACAATAAGACAGCATGCCTGCGGCTTTATCTCAAAAAGGCTTGCCCCCGCGGTTATTCCGAATGACGGCAAGCAAACTCCCATGAAAGGTCATCCTGTTTTTACTGCACAGCATGCAACAGCAACTTGCTGCAGAGGATGTTTGTACAAATGGCATAAAATCGAAAAAGGCACTCAGCTTACGGAAAAACAACAGGACTATGTTGTTAATATTATTATGGAATGGATTAACAGACAGCTAAAACCTTAAAGGAATTTTTGATCGGTTAACTGTTTTCTTCTCATAGCCGAAGTTTGAAAGCATCCTGCAGGTGCTTGTATAAAAAATACTTTCCTCTAAGGTGGGTCCGATATTGATTGAACTCACGGTTTTCTTTAAAAATTTGTATTCAATATAAGGTATAAATAAACCATTTTTTTCACAAATTTTTGTTTGTTTAGCAAAATTTGCGCCGGAGTTGTTAATAAAAATTATTCTGTATTCTTTTTCATCTTTAAAATGAGGATTTTTAAAGAATAAACTTATTACGCTGAGTATATCAATAAGTTCAAATAAAGTATCTGCTAATTTATCCTGATTTTTTGTATTTTTAAGTGCTTTTTCATACTGTTTATTCCACTTTTCAAATATAATCTTTAAAACAGTAATCTGTTTTTTCTTATCGTAAATAATATTTCCGTAAACGGAATTAAAACCGATTTTAACCATATCGGCAATCAAATCTTTTTTGCAAAAACCTATATTATATCCTGTATAATTCTGCCCTTTAGCATAATTGTTCCATAATGTAAGGTTATCGCTTTCGGTAGAAAATGAAATTGTGTAATATTCATATTTGTAACCAAAATCGTCAGAACCGTTAATTATATTTGTGTATTTCGTATAAAAGTGATTTTTAATCTTTGAAAACAACTTTTGGCTAAGTTCAGGCATCTCATCAATAAGGTTAAAAATTAATTTATAAGAATAAGTTACCTCCTCTTTATCATTAAGATATAAAGCATTTGAAAATCTTATTGTACCTGATTCCAAAATGCTTAAAAGTTTTTCCGGCTTTGTATAATGATACAGAATACTGTTCGCGCCGTCATCAAGAATTCTTCTGACCTTTGGAATTTTCTCAAGCAGACTGTCATAATTAATCATTTTCAAACCCCGTTATAATCCACAATTTAATTATAACATACTTTTGCCGAATTTCCTTTATTTTTTTTATTTTTTCAGGTAAAATAAAATTTGCAGATTTGGAATTATTAAAATAGAAGGGACGATATGAATAAGAGATTTCTTAATGCGCTGATTTTGGCGGGTTTGCTGTCTGTAATTACCTTACCCCAGGTAAAAGCCGACGAAAGGTTGATAATGACCGGCAGCACAGATTTAAACAATGGTCTGACAGGTATTACAACAACAAATAACGGTAATGGCGGAGCTGTACAAAATAACGGCTATGTATTGAATATTTTGCAGGGGGAATTCTCAAATAATACCCTGTCAAATGATACGGGTGCAGTATTTGGCGGTGCAATTTATCAAATAAACGGTGAATTAAATATAAGTAACGGTGTAACATTTAACGGGAACTCCGTTAAGAGCCGAAATCAGACATATCCCGGTTGGGAAGGGGCTGACAGCGCATCGGGCGGTGCTATATATATTTCAGGTGCTGATGCGGTATTGAACACAACAGGAACGGTAACTTTTTCGAACAACAAAGCTTTAGCAATAGGGGAAAATGATCAATCAAACGGCGGTGCTTTATACATAGAAAGTATAAAAAGCGCAGTATTTGAAAATGTAAATTTCACAGGCAACTCTTCAAAAACACGAGGAGGAGCAATCTATAACGGAGACACACAACTTGCGATAAACGGCAAGGCAGTATTCGAAGGAAATTCCTCTGCAAGAGGCGGGGCAATCTATAATTACGAGTACAATAACGCTGCAACAGTAAGCACAGGTACAGGCTCTGAATTTTCGAGAAATGAAGCTCTAGAAAACGGCGGAGCAATCGCAAACTTTGACGGAACAATTAACGTCGGCAAAAATAACAGTTTTACGGAAAATAAAGCGACAAATAACGGCGGGGCAATATATAACGCAAATTATTCAAAAACCGCTGAAACAAATATTGCGGGCGGAACAACTTTCAACAAGAACGAAGCCGGCAAAGGCGGTGCAATTTACAATTCCGGAACTGTTAAATTAAACACATCTGAAGGTAATATCACTTTCTCTGAAAATACTGCAAATTCAGGGAAAGATATTTATTTAGACGGAGAAACTTCTCAGGTATTGATTGAAGGTTCAAATGAAACAAATAAAGTTTCTTTCGGTTCAGGTGACAGCTCAATTGCAGGTAACGGAACAATTACAAACTCTTCAAGCGGTATTGTTGAATTTATCAATAATAATGATGTCAGCGGTTTTACAGGCAAATACATACAAACAAACGGTACAACATCTTTAAATAATTCAACCATATTTAATAACTTTGATATCCAGTCAGGTGCATTAGAATTACTCAACGGCTCAACCGCAGCAATCGACGGTGTAAACCACAAATTCAACGGTTCTTCACTTTTAATTTCGGGAAGTACATTGAATTTGTCTGCTGATATTAATAAAGATGTCAGTATTAATCTTGGCACAGACGGTACAATCAATATTAATAACGGTTCATTAACCCTAAATACCGATAATACACGGGGAACAGTCAACGGCAGCGATACCTGGGAAGGTGATATTAATACAACAGGAAACGGAAGTCTTATTCTTGATGATTTCACTCATGATACGGCAGCAGGCGGTAATTACACCCAGGACGGCGGGAATTTAGTACTGCAAAACGGTTCAGACTTAACCCTTGGAAATAACGAAAGCACTGTCAGCGGAGGAAATATTTCAATAGGAAATGACAGCACACTTACTGTTGAAAACGGTTCTTCAATAAGCGGCGATACTGCAACTAACGTTTCGGGCGAAATGAATGTGGGAAACGGCGGTACTGTTACAGGCGGGACAACAACAGTTGAAAACGGCGGAAATTTAAATGTTAATCAAAACGGTCAAATAAGCGGAAACGCTAATACAACAATAGAAGCAGGCGGTAAAGTTACCGTTGACGGCGGAACAATTAATTCGGACGGAAAAACAGATATTCAGGCAGGGTCTGAGCTTGAGATTAAAAACGACGGAGATGTAACTTTACATGAAGGCGACAACTGGGAAGGAACAATTACCAATAATGACAGCAGCCTTACACTTGATAATATAACGCATAACACTGAAAACGGAGCTTACGTCCAAAACGGCGGGGAATTAAATTTAAACAACGGTTCTGATTTGACACTTGGCGAAAACGGTTCAATAACAGACGGCAATGTTAATATTAACAACTCCGATTTTACAATTGCTGACGGCGGGCAAGTAACAGGCGGACAGATAAATGTAAACGACGGCTCAAACTTCCAAATCGAACAGGGCGGTATAATGTCAGGCGGAAATGTATCATTCGGTGATAACGTCAATATAGGGGTAGACGGAACCGTTCTTGCCGATGCCGTATTTGACGTAACAAAAAATACCGTTGAAATTACCGAAAACGGAAGCATAACTCTTAACAAAGATGAAGTAACAGGCGATCAGTGGACTGACGGAACTATTCATCTCAACGGCGGTGAGCTGAACTTTACAGGCATAAATAATGATAAAAACGGAACTTTTTTAGGAGATAAAGGCGGTCTTACAATCGGTGATAAATTCTATATAGAAGGTGACAGCTATATTTCTTCCGATGTAACAACAACTATTACGTCAGACGGAATTTTAAACCAGTCTGGCGGAAACGTAAGCTTAAACCAAAATACAAGCTGGGAAGGCAAAGTTGATGTATCAGGAGGAGAGCTTAACCTTGATAATGTAAATAAAGATGGTGTACTCGCACAATCAGACGGCACAACAAACATTACGGGCAGTTTTAATATGAATAAAGCCGATGATAACATATCAGGAGGAAAACTGAATATCGGGACTGCAGAAGGAGCCGGGAACCTTAATCAAACTGCCGGTACAATCGGATCAGATGCAGAAGTTACAATACAAAATGACAGTTCTTTAAATATATCTGGCGGTGAAACAACTCTTAACGGTTCCGGCGAAGGTGCCGATAACTGGTATGGTACCGTAGAGCTCGCCCCCCCCCCGACAGGCGGAACAGAGGGTACGTTAAATCTTAATAATATTACAAGTAACGGAACTTTAATTACCACGGGCGGTAACCTTAATATAAACGACAGTACTTTAACAATCGGAAATTCAAGCAGTATCGGTAAAGATACAAATGTTGACTTCGGTCAGTCAAGTACAATTAACCTTACGGGCGGTAAAGTTTCATTTGACGGCGGCGAATGGAAAGGCACCGTTAATCTAAAAGACGGAACACTTGATTACAGCGGCACTCAAAACGGCACATTGCACGGTACGGGCGGAAATCTGAATACCGAAGACGGAAGCACTCTTACAATAGGAGCAGGAAGCTATATAGAAAATGCCGTAAATGCCGATATAAAAGGCAATCTTGTAATAAGCGGCACCGACAGTGAAAATATCGGACATGTTGATTTGAACAACGGTGATAAAATCACAGGTGATATTACAATTGAAAACAATGGTGTTCTAAATCTCGGCGATAATGTTGCAATGGCAGAAGACGGGCAGACAATCACTCTAAACGGCGCCAATGCTGAAATGAACCTTACAGGTAATAACAATCTTGATATTAAAGCAGAAATTACGGGATCTTCAGGCGAAATAAACAAAGAAGGCAGCGGCAACGTAACCTTTACGGGAACAACAAGTAACTATGAAGGTAATTTAACCGTAAATAATTCAGGTAATTTGACATTTACTGACGCTGACGGTTTCGGCGGAAATCTTATATTCGGAGATATCGAAGGCGAAAGCATAGGTATTATTGCCGATACCGTAAAAGGCTCCACAACTCTCGACAAAGATGCGGAAATAACTTATTCCACATACAGAGATGTAGATTTGAAATTCGGTAATACCGTATCTGTTTCTCAAGGAACAATTACCGCACTTGCAAAAGACGGACAAAACGTAATTTTTGAAAATGATGCAAAAGCCTCTAACGACGGAGAACTTGATGCAATAGGAACAAATGTTACGTTCACAAACGGTGCAGCTGCAGAAAACGGCGGTACAATCGGTGTTATCGCATCAGAAGACGCCGTAATGAATAATGTAACCGCGTCAAACGACTCGATTATCGGAACAATTGCAGGTAATACAATCTTTAATGATTTAAAACTTTCAAACTCCGATTTATATATAATGCAAAACGGTTTTACCGCAAATTCAACAACAATTGACGGTTCAAGCAGTTTTAATCTGATGAATGGAACAATAACTGATAATACACTCGGAAACACTCAATTTGATAATGATGGCACAGGCAGCTTTACAATTGATATTTCCGCACGAGACTGGGATTCCGATACATTTATTGCAGACGCAATCTCAGGCGATGGAACTTTAAACGTAAGTGATTTTCAGTTTATAGGAAAATGTCCTATAGACAGACATGTTGCCTTAAAAATATTTAATTACGACACATTAAAAGGTGAAGTATCTTTTACCGCAACGGATAAAGAAGTCTTTACTCCGATAGGTTACTACAGACTTTACTCACAAGGCGGCGGGAATTACACAGCATCTTTGACAAGATATAATCCTCAGGTATTCAGAGGACAGGTTTCAACTGTTGCAATGTACCAGAACCAGCTTGTAGTAAACAATGCACTGTTTGACCACGTTCAGGAAGTAAATATGCAGTATCTGGCACAGCAAAATGCCAATAAATACGCTGCGGCATATCCTCAATTTGCTCCGTACCAGTACAACAAAAAAGACGGAAGCTTATGGTACAAAGCGTTCGGAACATTCGAAAAACTCGGAATGACACAGGGTTTAAATGTTAATAATAACTTTTACGGTGCATTGGTAGGTGCCGACTTCCCTGCCGTTGAACTGAAACACGGCTGGACATTATTACCGACAGCCTATGTCGGCTATATGGGCGCACACCAGACATTTGCAAATATGAGCATGTACCAGAACGGCGGACAGCTTGGCGGTATGGCAACATTTATGAAAAATGACTTCATCGGATCAGTATTAGCTTACGGCGGCGGTTACGGAAACGATATGAACGTTGCGGGCTACACTGATACAACAGGAAACTGGTTTGCGGGAACGGCTGCAAAAGTAGCTTATAACTTCCACCCTGCAAAACATTTTGTAATCCAACCGACCTTATTGGCATCTTATAACGCTTTCGGCGGTCAGAGATGGCATACCGATTTCGGCGATATGAGCATGCGCGCAAATATGCTTAACGGCGTAAACGTAGCACCGGGTATCAACTTTATTTACGGGAGAGAAACATGGAGTGTTTACGCAACAGTTCAGTACTTCTATAATATACTCGGCTACTCAACAGGACGTGCAGGAAATGTTGATTTGCCGGGAGTTGAAATGCGCCACGGCTTCTTGGAATACGGCATAGGCGTTACAAAAAGCTGGAAAGACAGGTTCAGCGGCTATCTGCAAATCGTTTTAAGAAACGGGGGCAGAACGGGTATCGGCTTCCAGGGCGGTTTGATGTACAGACTGTAAAAATAAAAAAGAGAGAGTTTGTTAATTCTCTCTTTTTTTATATAATATAATAGAGGGTAGCTAAAGAAAGAGGTTATTATGTTAACAAAAAATTCAAACGTAACAGTTAAATTTACAGGGGTTGATTTCGGTGAATACTCAACAAAAGTTTCCGAATTTGTAAAAGAATTTTCATCAAGAGCCAATCAAAAAGGTCAGTTCTTAAACTGGGTAAATCTTCCTCAAGAACAAGCAAAAAGAGTAGATGAAATCTATTCATTAGCAGACAAATTAAAAGCGCAGACAGGCGCTAAAAAATTAAGCGTAATGGGTATCGGCGGTTCAAAACACACTGTTGAACATATGCTTTCTATTAACGGTTTAAACATTTGTCATGACGTTGTTGAATTCTATTCAGACGTTGATTCTTCAAGCTGGGAAAGATTTTTATACAGATTAGGAAATGATGTAACATCTTCAAACTTTTTAATCGCATCAAAATCAGGTTCAACTTTTGAAACTAAAGACGGTTTCTTAAGAATTCTTGATATGCTTGTTGACGCTTACAAAGCTCAAGGAAAATCAGAAGAAGAAGCTGAAAAAGCAGCTAATAAACACTTCATCGCAGTTACTGACGGAAACGCAGAAAAAAGCGAATTAAGAAGAACTTCAAACGAAAACGGCTGGTTAGGCGACTTATTTATCCACGATGATGTAGGCGGACGTTTCTCGGCATTTGATGATCACGCTTTATTCACACTTGCTTATGCAGGAATGAAAAAAGAAGATATGGTAAAAATGTTAAATGCCGCTCAGGAAGTTTCAACAGAATCTTTAACAGCTGATTTAAGCGTAAATGATGCATTAAAAGAAGGTATCTTCTGGGCACATGCTAAAATGAACGGAATTTCAGCATCAGTTCATCAATATATGGGTTCAATCTTTGAAAACACAGTTTACTGGCACGCTCAAATGCAAAATGAATCTGTAAAAGACACCCTAAAACAAGTAGCAAAAGTTCCGGATGCAATGCACCATTCGGCAGAAGCTCACTTTAACCCTGCAAATAAATTTGCATTCGCATTAACAGTTCCAGAAGATAACGGCGTTTGCAGAGAAAATGCCGAAAGCTATATTGATGCCCTGACAAAATCTTATGAAGTAACAGGCGCATTCTTCCTTGAAACTGCTAAAACTTTAAAAATGGGCTTAACTCCCGAAGCAGCTGGTGCTTTAACACAATTAAGAGCATTCGCAACCGTTTATCAGGAAATTGTTGAAAAAATTACTGAAAACAAATCATTCCCAGAAGTTCTTGACAGTGTATTGCAGCCGCATGTAGAATTCTACAAAAAGAATTTAAAAGGCGGAGTTGTAGTTCCGGGAAGAATTTCCACAGGAGCGTAGCCGCTCCGTCCGCCGCTTTGGTTATAAATAAAAAGCGAGAGCATAAAAAGCTCCCGCTTTTTTAATTAATGTGATATTATTTATTATATGAGCACAAATTTCGACTTTTTAAAAAATGTTGATAAAGATTTGTTTGAAATAATTACCGAAGCCGAAAAGCTTTACAGGGATGAATATTTTGAACAATGCATGGGGCAGACCAGAAGGTTTGGTGAACAGGTCTGCAAAAAAGTTCTGGGGACTGCAAGAAGCACAGAAAATACTTTCGATGACATGCTTGCAACATTAAAAGACTGTTCAACAGGCGGCGAACAGGAAAAAGAATTTATAGATGATTTATATTTTCTTAAAAAACATGGCAATAATGCGGTTCATTCATCAAGCGTTAAAAAAGACGGCATGACAGCTTTAGAATGCCTTCAAAGAGCATTTGAAGCTGCGATAAGTTATTCGGTTTACAACCGCGGAGCAAGTGCAAATATTTTAAAACTCCGCTATGATACAGAACTTCTTGTAACAGGCAAAAAGAAACAAAAAAGTCTTTCTGAAAAATACACTGAAGCCAAACAAAAAACCGTCACAAAATCCAAAAAAAATAAAACACCCAAAAAGCAGTCATCAGTAATGGTTTGCAAAAAGCCAAAAAAGAAAGTCTCACTATACTGGATATTTGTCGGAATATCTTCTGTCATATCTTTAATATTAATCTCAGGTTTAATCATCGCACTTCATGTGAAATAATTTTAGTGTATAATCAGATTATGGATATGAAAAGATTTATTTTAATTTTCTTCTTTTTTATGTGTTTCTGTACGGCAGTATCAGCGGAAGATGAAATATATTTACAGCAGGATAATAACTCTTTTTCTCCATACACTAAAAATCTTCCTGCAGCAAAAAGCTACGACTTAAAAAAAGAAAACGATTTTCATATTTCACCGCAAAACGCTTACGAATATATGAATAAAAATCCGTATTCCAAACAATCAAAATCATTCAAAAGAGAAAAGAAACGCGGAAATTTTTCATACGGAACAAAATACGACAGCACAATAGCGCCCGACAAGTATTCGCAAACAAACACATTGTTTACAACATATCAAAAAAACAAATTTTCAATAAATACTTCATATAAAAATGCAGCCTTTACACCTCTAAACCAACAGGGTAAAGGAACTTTTTCTTTCTCGCCAGAATACAAAATAAACAGTCATATTTCACTGCAAAGTATTTATTCAACAAGCTTTCTGGACAAAAACAAAAAAAATGAAGTAGTGTTCAGTCTTAAACCGTTCAAAGACGACAGAATGAATTTTGATATCGGAGCAAGTCAGATTTATTCTGAAAACACTGCTCCGACACGTTCACAGTTGAATTTTTCAACAAAATTTAAATTTTAAGGAGCAAAAATGTATTACTATACCGATTTACATATCCACTCAAAATACTCAAGAGCTACAAGCAGGAGTTTAACGCTTGAGGAGCTTGCAATCTGGGCAAAGAAAAAGGGATTAAGTCTAATAGGAACGGGAGATTTTACACATCCTGCATGGTTTGCCGAAATAAAAGAAAAACTTGTGCAGTATGATGACGGAACATTCCGTTTAAAGCCCGAAATTGAACGTGAAATCGGAGCTTCCGTGAAATTTATTTTAACCGTTGAAATTTCTACAATTTATAAAAAATGGGATAAAACAAGAAAAGTTCACCACGTTGTGTTCGTTCCGAATTTAGATGCCGCAGAGAATTTCAGAAACAAACTTGACGCAATCGGCAACATTAAATCAGACGGTCGCCCTATATTAGGTCTGGATTCGCGCGACTTGCTTGAAACAGTTCTTGAATCGGGAGAAAATTCATACATAATCCCTGCACATATATGGACTCCGTGGTTTTCGGTATTAGGTTCAAAATCAGGGTTTGACTCCATAGAAGACTGTTACGGTGATTTGTCCGAGCATATTTTTGCGGTTGAAACAGGACTTTCATCAGACCCGGAAATGAACTGGCATGTTTCCAAACTGGATAAATTCAGACTTGTTTCAAATTCAGATGCACATTCAGCATCAAAACTCGCGAGAGAAGCAACTGTTTTCAGCACAGACCCGAATTATTACTCAATTATGAATGCACTGAAAACAGGCGATGGCTATACTGGAACAGTTGAATTTTTCCCCGAAGAAGGGAAATACCATGAGGACGGTCACAGAAAATGTAATGTTTGTATGACTCCTGAAGAAACAAAAAAACACAACGGAATTTGTCCTGTCTGCGGAAAGCCGATGACTATCGGGGTTTCTTACCGTGTAAACGAACTTTCTGACAGAAAAGAAATTATCACTCCGCCTTCAACAGCAGGAAAAGTATTCAGCCTTGTACCTTTGCAGGAAATAATTTCAGAGATTAACGGCGTAGGTCCCTCAAGCAAATCCGTAGTTTATGAATATGAAAGGTTAATAAATACTTTCGGCTCGGAACTTGCAATCTTGCAGGACGTTCCCGTTGATGAAATCTCTAAATCATCAACACTTCTCGGAGAGGCTGTTTCGCGATTAAGGCAGGGCAAAGTAATTAAACATGCCGGTTATGATGGAGAATACGGCGTTATAAGATTATTTGAAGAAAATGAACTCGTAAAAAAAAATGCCATAAACCTAAAACTTGCAATTGATTTACCGAAAGAAACACCGGTAAAACAGCAAATTTTAATGCCTGTTCCGGCTTCTAAACAAAAAGAACAATCTGTTTCACCTCAAAAAAAATCAGGGCTGGACGAATACCAGCAAAGTGCCGTGAAAAATGAAAATTCTCAGCTTCTTATCGTTGCAGGTCCGGGCTCGGGAAAAACAACAGTTTTAACACAACGAATTGCGCATCTTATCAAAGACAAAAGTATTCAGCCCGAAAACTGTCTTGCAATAACCTTTACCCGCAGAGCTTCACAGGAAATGCGCGAAAGGCTTAACAAGATTTTGGAAAATAAAGCAAGTCTTTTAAATATTCACACATTCCACTCGCTGTGCTTTTCAATTCTTAAAGAAAACTATGAACGCGCAGGACTTAACGAAGATTTTACGGTAATGTCAGAGCAGGAAAAAGCTTTGTGCAAAGATGAAAAACTTCTTGAAAATGCACTCGGATTTGACGATTTAATTATTTTGACAGTAAAACTGCTCACAGAAAATGAAGACATCCTCAATACTTACCGCAGCCGTTTCAAATACGTATCAGTCGATGAGTATCAGGATATTGACGAAAATCAGTATAAGTTAATCCGGCTGCTTGTCCCGCAAGATGGCAATATATTTGTAATAGGCGATCCTAATCAGGCAATTTACGGATTTAGAGGCGGTGATGCAAAATTCTTTAATAATTTCACACAGGATTATCCTGAAACACAGGTTATTAATCTTAAAAACAACTACCGCTCCACAAACAGTATTGTGGATGCCTCAAATCAGATGATTAACTGCTTTAATATTGTTTCGAAATTCGACAAACCGCATGAAAAAATTACAATCCACAAAGCTCCCACTGACAAAGCAGAAGCGGAATTTATAGCAAGCACAATCGAAAATCTTATAGGAGGTCACAGTTTCTTTTCTATTGATTCGCAAAGAACCGACGGCGGTGAATGCGATTACTCATTCTCGGATTTTGCAATCCTTTACCGTACATCCTCACAACTTCCGCCGATTATTGAGGCTCTTAAAAGAACAGGTATGCCGTTTGTTAAACTTTCAAACGATCTTCTTTGTGAACAAAAACCTGTTATGGAACTAATAAACAGCCTAAACGATGATGAACCGATTTGTGAACAGCTTATAAACAGTAATTCGGAAATTGATGATTATATTCTGAAATACCTCATTAATATTGCCAAAACTTCAAAAGATAAAAACGAATTTATCCATGAAGTATCACTTTTGACAGAAGCCGACACACTTGATAAAAGAGCGGACAGGATTACTCTCATGACACTTCACGCATCAAAAGGGCTTGAGTTCAAATGCGTGTTCATTGCAGGGTTGGAAAACGAAATTCTGCCGCTGTACCGCGCAAAAGAAGAAAAAGAAATCGAAGAAGAACGCAGACTTTTATATGTCGGAATGACAAGAGCCAAAGAACGTTTGTTCCTAACTCATGCGGTAAAAAGGAAATGGCTCGGAATGTTTAAAAACCTTCCGATATCGCCATTCCTTATAAAAATCAAAGATGATTTACTTAAATTAAGTAAATTCGACAGAGCCTATCAAGAAAAAGATAATTCAGAACAATTAAGCTTGTTTTAACAGTTTTTCTTCATTCTGTTCAGTTGATAATTCTGTAAATCGTGAAAATCCCAATTAATTTCACGTTTTACAATTCTGGCAGGATTTCCCGCAACAATAACATTCGGTTCATCAAATTTTTTTGTAACAACGCTTGCCCAGCCGACAATACTGTCATCAGAAATCTTTGTATTCTTACCGATTTTGACATCTCTTCCTATCCAGACATGGTTTCCTATCTCAATGCTTTTACCGAAATTCAAAGGATTGCCCTCTAAATCTGTGATTGTATGAACATCTGTACACCAAATATCAATTCCCCAAGAAATCATGCAGTCATTACCGATTGAAATCGAAGAATTATCGTCCTGTAAAAACAGTCTTGCCCCGCAAACTATAACGTTATCACCAATATTTATATTACAATTACTTGCATATCTGTTTACCCCTGGTTCAATAGTATCTTCAGGCGGGTTTCCGATGTTTATGGCAAGTCCCGTAAGACCCAATGCAGGATTTGTAGGACATAAAAGTTTTCCTATATTAACTGTATTATTATGTCCGAACATGTAAACCGCCAACCCCTTTTTATTTAAAAATTTTTCAATATCGTCTCTTTTGTCAACTTTAATTCTAACCATATTATTGTTTCCCTGAACCATTAAAGGGAAATTTTCCAAAAGTTCTGTTTCTTTTCCCGTAAATTCAGTGACTTCACTGCCGTCTTTCAATACAAATACAAGTTTATTATTTTCTCCAGTAATATTTTTCATAATTAAATCCTCCTTTTAAAAAAATTATAAAACCTGATAGCAGCTATCAGTCAAGTGTAAAAATATTACTTAAGTTCCTGTATATTTGAACATAAAAACAAAAGATTGATACTGATACTAATAAAATAAATAATAAAAATGGAGCGTAGGGGATTCGAACCCCTGACCCCGACACTGCCAGTGTCGTGCGCTACCAACTGCGCTAACGCCCCGAATGTAATTATATTTTAACATAAAAAATTAAAAATTATATGTTACAAGCTCAGGATTTCTATTTAAACTTGTGCATTGTACAGAAAAATGACACGGAAACTTATTAACTATAATTTTAACTTCTTTAGTCTTACACATATTTTTAATTTCTTTTATTATATTTGTCATATCTCTATTATATTTTTTCTCAACTCCCCAAGCAGGAATTACTATATTTGCTCTTTGAATAACATACTGAATTATCGCTAAATTTAATCTGCATATATCCTGATTAATTACTCCATCAAATTTTGAATTTATTAACGGATAAAGATTTAATACTTCAAAAGCTGAAATTTCATTAAATTTGTTATTAATAATGTTATATAAATTATTGATAGTATTATCAGGTGTTTCATTTTCAATATGGAAATCAGATTCGCTGGGATTTATCATTATCACTGTTACTTTTTTATTAATTTTTAAGTTTTTTAATTTATAATAGTAATAATATCTGCTAAGGTTTAATGAGACATTTGAGTTGTAGAATAACAGCCTCAATTAGGCAGTATGTTTGAATATTAGCGATATTTTTCAAATTGACTGTAATTACTCAAATTGGTCTTTTGCTACTCTTTTTGTCTCTCAAAATCCAACAAAAATTCAAATAAGCTACCTGAAACTTAAGCGCTGATAAGGTTATAGCGATTTTAAATAAAGGACAAAAATGTCCCATTTAAAAAGTCCAAATTTAAGTCGGAACAAAGTCGGAAGTATTTACCACTTTTGAATACCATTAAAAGTGATATCTAAGTACATTAAAAATAACAAAAACTAGCTCTTAAATCTATCAGATTCAGTCAAGTTCTATGAATTTATTTTTATATAGTTTTCAATTGCATTTGAGAAAGTATTAAATGTATCATTTATCAATTTTCTGCCAACATATTTGTTTTTGGCTTTATATGGATGAATATATGCCGTAAATTCATAGAATTTGACATCTTTTTCTTCCGATAAAATAGAACCATTTTCATCATTAGGAACGTATGTATATACTTGAGTTAATCGAAAAAGATGTTCCATACTTTGAGGTAAACAAGAAATAAATTTATGAAATTTTTCGTCATCATAAACAGATAGAAAGAACCAGGCCGAAAAAAAACGGCCTTGTTCATATTCAATTTCATTAAGAAGTTTAGTCCAATCTGCCTGAAAATAGAATTTATCCAAATTTTCTATGGTACAATTTACGGCCCTGCACACCTTCAAAAAATCCAATTTTTCAAATAAAGTTTTCAATCTGTTAAATGCACTAACTCTATTTGTTTCGTTAATTGCTCTTAAATTTTCTTTACCATCCCTATATTCAACTTCTTCTCGTTCAGTTCTAAAACGTTCTTTTCCTTCTTTGAAATAACTATCATATGGAATGTAATAATTATAGTGGTCAGGGTCAAAATGATCACTTCCTTTAAAATATGATATTATTCTGACGTCAAAATTGTAAAATCTACCGTCTTCTTTTGTGTATCCATCTCCTAACATTTCTTGAATTTGCGCAATAGAAAAACAAGGACTATCTGCATTAGGATACATGTAATCTATATAAAATACATAAGAAAAATGTTTGTCATCAAAATAGATTGACCTAATACGGATAAAATGGTCCTTGTTTTTTAAAGGTATAGATTTTATATCTTCAATTATTTTTTCAATATGGTTAAAATAATAGTTATAATCTGAACCAATTCTATTTATTAAAAAGAAATAAAATCCATCATATGTAACAACCCATTGATTTGGATATTCGGTAGCAATAACATTTAACTTTTTAGATTCACTTGATATTGGCATAAATTTCTGGGCTATACGCCATAATTTTGGAGTAGAAAGCATTAGTTCTATTTTCGTAGCATCCCAATATATTGCCTTAATTTTACCTTTTTGTGAAATTTTTTCCAGTCTAGCAATAACAGCAGCAGAAGGTTGTGTTGAACAAATTAGAATATATCCAGTTGCATTGTGCTGTTCGCATAAATCTGTTATTTCACCTAATTCATTTATACCAACAGAATTATTGCTGTTAGCATTGTGTTTACAGGATACCAACCACTTTTTTTCTGAATCCTCAAAAAAGCTTTTTTGAGGTTCTATGCATAATAAATCTTTTCCACCATCGGGTCCTACTCCACTCCAGAATGCTCGCAATCCATATGCAATCAGCATTTCTCTTACGAATATCTCAAATTGTGTTCCATCTGTTATTTCTTTAAAATCCAACATGATAATTTCAATCCTCTACAAATTAATCATAAAAATATTTTTTCTATAACATATAATGGCAAATCAATAAGATTATCCGTTTTTTTATAATCTGCCATTGACGTTCTTATTGCATAATTGGGTTTAAATTTTTCCATATAAACCTTCAAACTTTTAGCTTGTAAGTTCCTTTCCGCCTTTACTTCAACAGGAACAACATCAGATTTTATTTGGATAACAAAGTCAATTTCAGCCCTGCTGGTTTCATTAGACCAATAAAAGACTGGTAAATCTTTAATTGTCTTAAATTGTTGTAAAACATACTGTTCGGCTATAGCTCCTTTAAATTCTTCAAATATACGATTACCGTCAATAATCGTATCTGCTTGTAAATCTGTCATTGCACCTAATAGACCAACATCCAGCACAAATAACTTAAATGAGTTGAAATCTTCGTAAGCAGTAATTGGTAAATCAGGTTTTGTAATTTTATTTACTCTGTATACTAAACCACTATTAATTAACCAAGACAAAGCAGCTTCAAAATCTCTTGCGCGAGCTCCTTCCTTTGCTGCGCCATATATAAATTTCTTATTTTCCTTACTTAACTGTGCCGGAATAGATTTCCATAATAACCTTATTTTTGCAACTGTATTAGTGGGAATATGTTTTGTGAAATCTTCTTCATAAGCAGAGAGAATTTCTTTTTGCAGATTTCTAACACTTTCAAAATCTTTGTTTTCAACAAAATCTTGTACAATTTCAGGCATTCCTCCAACATAACAATATTGTTTTAAGAGCTTTTCATACTTATTATTAAATAGTTTTATTGTTTTAAAATCTTTTTTGTTTAAAAGTTCAACAAACCTTTCTTCTCCCATTGCTAATAAAAATTCTTCAAAACTTAAAGGGAAAAGATTCATAAATGAAACCTTACCAACAGGGAAACCCGTCCCTTCATGACAAGCAACACCTAACAAGCTTCCTGCAACTATAATATCGTATTGAGGAGCATTTTCTCTAAAATACTTAAGTGAAGTTAAGGCTCTTGGACATTCTTGAATTTCATCAAAGATTATCAAAGTATTTTCCGCATTAATTTTTGTCTTTGTTGCAAGACCTATATCCATAATTAAACGCTCAGTATCATAGTCGATATCAAAAATCTCTCTGCTTTTTACATCAACATCAAAGTTAATATATGCAACTTGCTCATAATACTTTTTCCCAAATTCCTGCATTAACCAAGTTTTACCAACTTGTCTTGCACCTTGTATAACCAAAGGTTTATGATTTTTTTTGTTTTTCCAATCAATCAGATGTTTTAGTGCGTATCTTTGCATGCTTAAATCCCTCATTATAACACAAATATTCTAACACAAACTGTACATTTTTGACAGCACTTTTGATATATAATTACACATTTTTTACACGACTTTTAAGACTTATTTACACATTTTTGACAGAACCTTAAATCATTAATAATGTAATTTTCTAGTCCTAGTTGTTGTTTTACCTTATAAAAATCTTTTCTAATTCTTCGTTTTAGGATTTCTTTTTTATTTTCATCACCTGTTAAAAGACTGTTTAAGGGCTTTTTTGTTATAATCATTTTCTCAACCAATGGTAAAAGATAAGGATAACGATTCTTTAAAACCCGAAATAATTGCTTCTGTTGTTTATTTGATAGTATTTGGACTGCTCTTTTTGATATATTTTTCACTCTTTTGACTTCAAAGCAACAAGTTTTATCAATAATACCCTCTTTTTGAAAGTGTTTAATTATTTGATTGAGTAATGTCAAAATATTTTTAATTCTTCTCTCTGTTATCCCGTTTTCGTTCATACTCAATTTAAACTGTTCAATATCTTGTATTGTTATATCTTTTAATTTGTATTTCCTGAAAAATGGAAGTATCTGAGAATTAATAAATGATTTATAAGTTTTTTTAGACCAAGACGATAGTTTACAATTTTTTATTTCCATAAATAAATTTATGGCATCAATTAAAGTTATATCGGAATTTTGGGACAAAATATTTTTATCAATTATTTTAAATGTTTCTTCTTTTTGTATTATTCCGACATATTCAAATTCGTTTTTGAATTTTTGAATATTATCAGACTGATCTAAAAAATTTCTAACTGTATCAATCTCAAGTCCTGTAAACATAACAATATCTTCAAGAGTAAATGTTTTGAGTCTTTTGGCTATTTTTAAAATTTTATCAGTCATCTAAAAACCTCCTGAATTATATTTTTATCAATCAATTTTATTCCATTTACTAGAGCTATATTTTCTAATGTGTTAATCATTTCAACAATCTTTCTAAAACTTTTTGCTTTTTGATGAATAACGCTTATTACTTCTTTTGTCATATCAACTTCTGAAATTTCGTCTACAATTTGCTTTATATCTGAATATTCAAATTCTGTATATTGATAAATCTCTGAAATTCTATCAAATAAATGTGTATGCTTTTTTAACTTGTGTTTAGCTAAACTCATTCCAACCAGAACAATTGGAATTCCAGTCTCATCGTGCAAGTCTCTTAATGTTTCTATTGTATTAAAGTCACTTAAAAGATAATCAATTTCATCTACTATAATCATTTGAGGCTTATTTTTTAGCACATTTACACATTGTCTAAAAATATCAGCAGTAAAAAATCTTGGAATTTCGTCAAGTTCTTTTGCAAGTTCTTCTAAAAACCATTTTGTGGTCATTTTATTAGTTGCTCTGATATAAATTGAATCAAATTGAAAAGATAAATACAAAGCTGTTTTTGTTTTGCCTAATCCAGCATTACCATATACCAAACCAATTTTTGTAATATTTTCCGGTTTATTTTTTAAATCTTGAATCAGGTTTATAAATCCTTTAACATTCTTAGTATGTACAAATTTGGGTTTCATATTCCAAATACTCCTTAGATTTCTTATAGCTTGCAAGCCAAGCTCTATCCTCATTACAAGTGCACCCATATTCCATCAGATATTCATATTTTTCTCTGCTAGTTCTAAATAATGGTTTAACTTTTGGATTATACTTTTGAGGTTTTTCTTTTGTTTTCTTAATTTTTGAAGATACTACTGCGGTATGTACTTCTTCTTTTCCTTCTGCATGTTTACTCTCAATAAGGTTGCACGTAGCCTTTTCGCCACTCTGGTCATAATCCTCAATATCACACTTTAAAATTTCTAACTCTTCAATATTCAAAAACTCCTTGCAGGCTTTTATTGTCTTGTTTTTAAGCTGTTTTTGCTTTTGTATTTTTTGTTTGTAATCTTCAATGTCTTCTATTTCACCTGTATAATGAGCCAATGGGTGTGTTAAAGTAATTCTATCCGCTCGGCACAAAAATTTACCTGACATCGTATAAATATTGATATAGCTTAAATCAAAAAGACTGTATTTTATTATTACTTTTTGTCTTATTCCGTACAAAGCATCATTAAAATACCAACTGTTCAAAAATCGTATTCCCTGACTTGAAATTGTTTTTATTTCTTGAGCTAACATCAAATCATCTAACTCGTTGTCATTTATTTTATCTTTATTAACACCGTTAAACATTTCTTGAATAGTTTTTGATTTATCATTTGGGCAAGGCAAAGAATTTTTATACAAAAGCCAACTATTAATCATTTGAATTGTTTGTTGAATTGTAGGGATAAATTCTGTATGAATGGCACAATGAAATTTCTCATTCCTTTTTAGCCTTGCAGGTTTATTTTCTATACTTGTTCCAATGTAACTTGGTAACAGCTTTTCAAAACTTTCCTGCATTTCAAGAAAGAATCTTTCAATAACTTTAGTCCTTGCATTATATGGGTTTGCAAAAATTGTTGTTATTCCAAGTTTTTCATAAATTCCTTTTAACCCTATTTCACAGAATGCAGGACTACCCATAAAATATTTACCCCTGAAGGCTCTGCCATTGTCTAAATAAACAAATTTTGGTATTTTACCCAAATTTAAAATTGCGTTGCGAAGTGCTGAAGCAATATTTTGAGTATTTTCTTCAAGCATAATTTCATAACCTACTAATGCAGTTGATTTCCAATCCAGAAAACCGATTAAAGTCGCTCGACAAGGTTTGCCGGTAAAAGGATTAATTACTTGAAAATTTAATCGTTTGCCATCAGCTACTAAAATTTCTCCGACTTCTATTTTTGAAGTATCTCTTTTAATATGAGGAATAACCTGCTCTTTTAGAACTTTTTCGCCTTCTCTTAAAAGTGTCCATCTGTCAAAATAATTTGACTTATACCAATTAGCAAATCTTCTAAATGTCACAGGAGCAGGGATATATTCTCTATTGTGCATTTTTAGGACATATTGGGTAAGTGAGATTGCTTTTCCTATACTGAATTTATTGGAATTAAGTAAAAATTTTAGAAAAATTTGTTTTTCATATTCATCAAGTTTAGTTCTTGAATAATCCTCATAATGATACCCTGGAATTAAAAGCTCATAATTTTTACTGTTGCCTAAAACTCTTTTCCATCTTTGAAGGGTGCCTATTGAGACTTTTCCAATTTTTGCATAAATTTCGGGATAAAGAGTATTAGAATTGTAAGCACTTAAAAAATTTGAATCAAATTGTTTTTTGCATACCTGAGGTTTTCTTTGATCTTTCCATAAATTAACCAAATTAAACCTTGCAAGGGCAATTATCTTTGCTTTATCTGGTTTATGAAAATCAGCGATAATCGGTAATTGTTTTATTGACGTGATTGAAACAAGTTTAGAATAATATTTTTCTTGTAAATCCTCTTCTATACTCGATAAAAGAATTTCAAAACTTTTTCCGCCTTTAACTTTTATTTCGCGAGTTTGATATTTCACCTTTGAAAGCCTAATCGCTCTGGTGCTTACACCTTTAAGTTCTGCTAATTCTTGAATTGTAATATATTTTTCTTTATTCATTGCATAAACATCTATCACTCTAAATTCGGAAGAATGGAAGTGTTTTCAATTAAAATTGCATCATTCAGACACATATGATTAAAATCCATGATAAAATTATTTTATGGAAAAGTTAATTTTAAATACTATTAAAGAATATTTCAATATTAACTTGGAAGAAAATGAACAGATAATTTCTGACAGTTTCTCTAAATACCCAGGAGAAAAGAAAAAGAAAATTACTGTTTGTGGATATGGAATTTTTAAAGATAATATTGCAAAACGTGGTAGCCACAGATATTTTTTGGAGATCCAAATAAACAACATTAGCAATAAAACATTAACAGCATTTATGTTAAATCCATCAAACTCATTACCTAATGAGGGATTTGATCAAACCGTAAGAAATGTTATCAGAATTGCATATGTAAAGAACTATTCAAAAGTTGTTATATTAAATACTTTTTCGCTAATTAATGGTAAGGGACAAGATGCAATTAAAAATTATAAAAAGCAAGCAAAAAATAATAATGACTTAAATAGGAAAATTATAAATTTTTATTTGAGAAATTATTCTACTGACTTAATGATTGCTTGGGGTACGCAAATTCAAACATCAGATAAAAAATATTATCTTGAACAAATTAAAAACATACAACAAAACGAAAATAAAAATATTAATCTTATTGCATATGCGTGGAATAAAAAAGCAAATTGTCCATATCATCCAAGTCAACAAGTTGATAATAAAAAAGCTAATGTAGATATAGACGGAGATACATCAGTATTAACTAATTTTTTAAAAAAGAATAAAAAATTTAAACTTTTGAAAATTAATGATAGTTTTGAATTAGAATTTACGGAAAAATATTTATAACTTGATGTTTCCGCAAAACGAGTTAAAATGTGTGTACCCCAATGCTTACCCAATTGATTTTAAGGAGTTTTTATGCGTAAAGAATTAAGGAAACAAATTGAATTGCTTGAACAAAAAATGTCAAAAAGTCCAAATAATATGGAAAAAGGTGGAAGTCATTTTCTGTATCACAGAGAAAAAATGATACGTTTTAAATTATTGCAGAAAAAACTATCTCAAAAAACGCTCGCAAAAAGACTGAACCTAACTGAAAGTTATATATCAAAACTAATCACCGGCAAACGATATAATCAAGATTTTGAAAGATATATAATTCACATTTTGGATGTAAATTATTGCTGTATTTAATATTATTTATAACTTCTTACTCTGTTTTTATATTTACTAGTTTTCCCAAAGAATTAATTTTGAAACATCCTAGGCAGTTGCTACATTAATTTTAACTTGTTATTAATATTAAGTATGTAGATTATTATAAAAAAGTTTAGTAAATTAGGCAAAATTCACAATTTGGGTGTGGAATATGTAACACTTAAAATTCTACATTAGATAAAAATGGCAGATGACTTTATTAAAACGGTAAATACCATAAAACTGCGGAATTCACAGAGTTATTACACGATACACGATTTATAATTTTTGTGATAAGATAGGATTATGCAAAGTATGAAACAAGAACAATTATCAAGTATAAGAGATAATGCAAAAAGAGGAACTGTATATAACTTCTTGAAAAAAGTGATACAAGAAAATTTTGACAAATATAGTGACAAATCAAAATTAAAAATAGTTTCTGCTTATTTTACCATTTATGCGTTTTATGCTTTGAAAGAGGAGTTAAAAAATAAAGTTTCGGAAGTTAAATTTATTTTAGGCGAACCTTCATCAGTTGAGAATTTAAGTCTTAAAAATAAAAGATTTAAAATATTTAAAATTCAAGATGAAAATATCGCCATTGATAATATTTTGCAACAAAATCAAGTAGCGAAAGAATGTTATGAGTGGTTAAAACAGAGTAATATAGAAATTCGCACAGCACCGAAAAAAGATAATAAAAAGACCCTAATACACGGTAAAATGTACCATATTGAACAAGACCACAATGACAGGGTTGTTGATGCCGTTGTTGGTAGTTCTAATTTTACGACTTGCGGACTTGGTATAAATGATTGTTCTAACTTTGAACTAAACACAATTATTGATAGTGATAACAGTAAAAAAGATTTAAAAGAATGGTTTAATGAACTCTGGAATGAAAACACCGAAGATGCTAAAAAAGAAATTTTAGCCTATATTGAAGCCATATACAAAGAGAACTCTCCAGAACAAGTTTATTATAAAACCTTATACCATTTATTTGAAGCAAAAATCAAAAATGATAATTTAGAAGATATCGAAAAAAATAAAAAGTTTATTGAAACAAAAATATGGAATACTTTATATCCATTCCAAAAAGATGCCGTAAAATCTGCAATAAATAAGATGAATAAATACAATGGTTGTATTCTTGCGGACAGTGTAGGTTTGGGGAAAACCTTTACCGCACTTGGTATAATTCAATATTTTATATGTAAAGGTAAAAACAGATGTTTAGTTTTAGCACCTAAAAGACTTGAAAATAACTGGAAGAGATTTGAAGAACACCACCCGAAAAATATATTTAAAGATGACAATTTAAGGCTTAAATTCTTATCTCAATCTATGCTAACAGCAAAAGACATTGATAGAGATATTAATTTCAATGATTTTGACTTAATTGTCATAGATGAATCACATAATTTTAGAAACGCAACAGTAAGTAAAACTGATAAATATGGCAATATAACTAAAATTAGTCGCTATGACAAGTTGCTTGATATTATAAAAACCGGAGAAAGGAAACCGAAAGTTTTGTTATTATCAGCAACTCCTGTCAATACTTCATTGAACGATTTGAAAAATCAAATAAGGTTTATTTCGCTTGATGATGATAAAGCATTTACCGAAACAATGCAAATCCCAAGTATTGAGGGTGCAATAAAGGTCGCGAATAAAAAATATATTGAATGGGCGAAAGATGATAATAGAGATAAAAATGAACTATTAAATAACTTAAATGCTAATTTTTTCAAACTGTTGGAAGAATTGACTATTGCTCGTTCAAGAAAACATATTAAAATAGGATACTCAAAATTCACAGATGAAAAGACTTTAAACTTTCCAAAAAGGAAAAATCCTATTACAAAAACCCCATCAATAGATACTGAAGATAAATTTCCAAGTTATAAAGAATTGAATGAGGAAATCCTTAAATACAAATTGTTCTTATTTAGACCATCAAGATATGTTATAAAAAATCACGAAAAATATCAGTCTAAAAAACAGACTAATATGTCACAGGAAGATCGTGAAAATTACTTAATTGGTATGATGAAGATGGGATTTTTGAAACGACTTGAAAGTTCTATTGCTTCGTTTACTATATCAATGAAAAAAACTTTGGACAAAATCGATAACAGAATTTCATTAATTGAGAAATTTGAACAAAATAATAGTAATTCAAAAATAGCCATTGATGATGTCATTTCAAATGATTTTTATGATGATTCCGAAATTGCCGAAAGTGAGTTTATAATCGGTAAAAAAATGGAATATGACTTAAGCGATTTGGATGTTCACAAATGGAAAACAGAATTGTTAGAGGATAGAGTTCAGATTGAAAAAATTTATAATATGGCAACTATGATTACAAAGGATCGTGACAAAAAATTATCATATTTAAAAGATATTATTACCGATAAATTAAAGCAAAAAAATAAAAAACTTTTGATATTTACAACTTATAGTGATACCGCAAAATATTTGTATGACAGTTTAAGCGATTATATCAGAAAAAATTTAAGCTTAAATGTTGCTCTTGTGTCAGGTAGTGATACAGTTTCAACATACAACAATGTAAATAAATTTGATGATATTCTTGAAAACTTTTCTCCTTATTCAAAACTTGGAGAAATGAGAACAGGTAACGACCAAATTGATATTTTAATTGCTACGGATTGTATTTCAGAGGGGCAAAACTTACAAGACTGTGATACTGTTGTAAATTATGATATCCATTGGAATCCTGTTCGCTTAATTCAAAGATTTGGTCGTATTGATAGAATTGGAAGTATCAACAATTCTATTCAAATGATATGTTTCTGGCCTACTGAAGATTTAGAGTCATACATTCAATTAAGGAATAGGGTTGAAGCAAGAATGATATTGGCAGATGCTTCTGCAACTGCTGATGATAATCTATTAGAAGAACAAAACCAAGAGGATGTTATCAAGAGAGATTTAACCTATCGTGAAAAACAATTAAAGAAAATTATTGAAGAAAAAGGGGTAGATGATACTGAAAATTCAATACAAGATTTGAGTTTATCAGACTTTTCACTTGAAGACCTCCAAAATGATTTAAGAAACTTAATGGAAACACGAAAAGACAGTTTAAAAAATATGCCGACAGGTATTTGTGCAATTACACCAAATACTGATAATAACGGTAACAAAGTTGGTAATAATGGTATAATTTTCTGCTTGAAACAAAAAAATAATTCGATTGAAAATTCAAAGCTAAACAAATTACAACCTTATTATTTGGTATATGTAAAAAATGATGGTTCAATTTTATACACTTATAAAAAATCAAGAGAAATTTTAGATATTTATAAAGCACTGTGTTTAGGCAAAACAGAACCGTATATGAATTTGTGCAATAAATTTAATGAACGAATCAAAACACAAGAGGGACTAGAACTTTATAATAAACTTTTAAAATCTGCCATAAGTGGAATAACTAAATATTACCAAAATAATTTATTTGACAAAACATCAGGTAGAGGTGGAATATTACCGACAAACGAGAATCAAATAAAATCTGATGATGATTTTGAATTGATTACTTGGCTCATAATTGATGGAGAAAATTAATGACAAAAAATGAAATAAAGAACAATTTACAAGCTTTTTCAAAAAATAATCTTTTACAGAACTCGTTAGATTTATTTACAACACTAGGATATACAACAAAAAGACAGTATGCGATAAATTCACTTGATGAATTTAAAAACAAATTTTTAATAAGTTCTTTTAATGAACATAAATTACTATTCTCCGAATGGGAAAATGGGGAATTTTTATTTGAGTTGCAGGCTAATGATTTAAATTCTGAAGAAACAACAATAACAAGCGAAATTGTTGATAACAGAGCAATAGAAACATATTGGTTTTTTGCTATTGAGTTAAAAGGCGAAAGTTATACCAAAAAACAACTATCTGACATTACAAGAGAAATTAATAAACAACGACCTATTCCCGCATTTATATTATTCAAATATGCGGACAAATTAACATTTTCAATTATTGACAGACGATTAAACAAAAAGGATGATAATAAAGATGTTTTGGAAAAGGTTATTTTAATTAAAGATATAAACTTTAATAATCCGCACCGAGCACACATTGATATTTTATCCGACATGTCTTTTGAAAATATAAAGAATAAATTCAACGTATCAAATTTTGTTCAACTGCATTTGAACTGGTTAAAAGCATTAAGTGTATCGGAATTGAACAAAAGATTTTATACCGAACTTTCAAACTGGTTCTTTTGGACTATGGATACATGTCAATTTTCAAAAAATAATACTATAAAAGATAATGTAATGTTCGGCATAAGAATGGTTACAAGAATTATATTTGACTGGTTTATAAAAGAGAAAGGACTTATAAATGGCAAAATCTTTGATAAACAGACCTATTTAGACCTATTAAAGACCGAATATAAAGGCCAGGGAGATTTATATTATAAAGTTGTGCTTCAAAACTTGTTTTTTGGGTGTTTATCAAAACCCATGGATAGGCGAGGATTTCGTTCAGAAGACAGATTTCAAGGTAAAAATACTGGTTATGATGTAAACAACTTATTCCGATATGCAAAATATTTAAACAACCCGCAAGAAATAGTTAATATGTTCAAAGATATACCATTCTTAAATGGTGGATTGTTTGAATGTGCTGATGATAAAAGAAACGGTAAATATATTGATTGCTTTACTGATAATGACTCAAGAAACTTCTTAAAAATTCCTGATGATATTTTCTTCTTAGAACATGAAAAAACTGTCGATTTATCGGCACATTTTGACAATAATAAAAGTTATAAAAAAGCAAAAGTACGAGGTTTATTCCCCATATTAAACTCATATAAATTTACTATTGATGAAACAACTCCAGTGGAAGAAGAAATTGCATTAGACCCAGAACTTTTAGGACGAGTTTTTGAAAATCTATTGGCTGCTCATAACCCCGAAACAAAAACAACTGCAAGAAAATCTACAGGATCATATTATACTCCTCGTGAAATAGTAGATTATATGTGTGAACAATCTCTTATCCAATATTTAAAAACACAAGTAGAAAATTTACAAATTGAAAATATTGACAACAAACTAAAAGAATTGCTTTCATATTCTGAAACACATTCATTCTTTGATAGTGAAGTAGATGTGTTAATTAATGCAGTTAATAATGTAAAAATTTTAGATCCTGCATGTGGTTCGGGTGCTTTTCCAATGGGACTTTTGCATAAATTAGTCCATGTATTGTCTAAATTAGATCCGCATAACAAAAAATGGAAAAGTTCTCAAATTGAAAAAGCAAGTCAAATTGATGATTTAGAGGCAAGAGAAGAAGCTATAAATATTATCGAAAAGCAGTTTAACGACAATGAAATGGATTATTCAAGAAAATTATATTTAATTCAAAACTGCATTTTTGGTGTTGACATTCAACCAATAGCAACACAAATTTCAAGGTTAAGATTTTTCATATCACTTATAGTTGAAGAAAAACCAAACAAAAATAAACCTAACATGGCAATACTTGCCCTTCCAAACCTTGAAACAAAATTTGTTGCTGCTAATACTCTGATAGATTTGCCGCAAGACAACTTATTTTCGACGTTCCCGACAATAGTAAAATTAAGAGAAGAATTAGAAAAAGTAAGGACTATGTATTTTCGTGCAAATACTTCAAAAAAGAAAACTGAAATACAAAACAGAGATAATGAATTTAGATTAAAGATAAAACAGGAAGTATTAACTCTTGGGGCAACTTTTGAAAGTGCCGCAAGATTGGCCGATTGGAGTCCATACGATAAAGATGAATCCTCTTTTTGGTTTAATCCAAAATGGATGTTCAATGTTGATAAATTTGATATTGTGATAGCGAATCCACCATATATTGATTCGGAAACAATGTTTAATGTCGGACTACAGGATGAGAGAGAATATATAACAAAACATTTTGAATGGGCAAAAGGTAATTGGGATATTTATATTGCATTCTTTGAAAAAGGTTATAATTTCCTAAACAGTAAAGGAAATATGATATTTATTACTCCTGACAAATGGTTGGCGAGACCATTCGGCAAAACTATGCGCAAGAATATATATAAAAATGTAGTAAGTATTCTTTTTGCAGGCCGTGATGTATTTGAAAGTGCTCTCGTTGATTCAATAATAACGAATATTTCAAAATCAAAAGTTGGTAAAATTAATATAAAAAAATATGATAAAAAAATTATTAAAGACAAACGTTCAATAGACTTAAGTGGTTTAAAACCACCTTATACATTAGATTTTATATCTTCTGATAATTTGGATTTTATAAATAAAATAGAAAAACAGCCATTAAAATTATTTAGCCTGTGTGAATGTCAAAGTGCTTGTGCAACATCTGATGCATATAAATTAAAGCCTATTATCAAATCACTTTCTAATGAAAATGATTATAATAACAATTTATTCAAAATTATGAATACAGGCACAATTGGCAAATATTATTCAAAGTGGGCTACAACGAAAATTAAGTATTTGAAGGACAGTTATGAATTTCCTATTGTAAATAAAAGCGATTTTTATAAAGAATTTTCAAATTCGTACTCTAAAAAAGTTTGTGTTCCAAAATTAATTATAAAAGGATTAACTTTACTTTATTGTTACTTAGACTCCAAAGGTGAGTACATTCCTTGCAAATCAACATTGGTAATTCAAAATGATGATGAAAATATATTAAAAGTCGCAATGGCTATAGTTAATAGTAATTTATCGATTGCTTATATGAAAGAGAAATACTCTTCTGCAAGTTATAATGGGGGTATTGGATTCAATAAAGATATGTTGAATAATTTTCCAATCCCGAAAATATCTGAAAATATTAAAATTTTATTGATTGATAAAGTCAATAAGATTATAGATGTAACTTTAACTAATGATTATGAAACAAATACAAAAAAGCAGAAAGAAGTTTCAAATATAGAAAACGAGATCAATTTGATATTATATAAACTTTATGCTTTGACATATTCAGAAGTTAAAACAATAGATCTAAATTTTTCATTGTCCGAACTAGAATATAATAACTATCAAATTTAAAAAATTAATAAATTTAAGAGTTTTAATGTCTATATAGAAATTATGCCAATTATAATAAATCTTTCTAATAAATTTTTTCGCATGGCAAAATACTACAATTATTCCAATAAAAAAATTAAGAAAATATTTACAAATCGCATGCTGAATAAAACTTTTGCTATAATTAGCATATGGTAAATACAGCACAAAAACACTTTACGGAAGAAAAACAACATACAAAAATCAAGCATAAATTATTTAGGGCAACGCTTGATACAAGTATGAGCATTGCTAATGGAATAAATTATTCAAAAAAAGAAACTAAACCTTACACATATATAGATTTATATGCAGGTGCTGGTAAATTTAAAGATGAACATAAAGGCTCTCCTTTATTAGCCCTAGAATTATTTGAAAAATATAAAGATAAAAATAAAAGAACTTTTTCGGCTATACAAATGGTAGTAGCAGAAAAGAATGAAGAAAATATTGAGGAATTAACTAAAAATATTAATAATGAGAAACAAGTTTTATTATTGGATGACTTGTTATGTACTTTTTGCAGCGGTTCTTGGGAAACTCATGCAGAAACATTAAAAAATTATATTAAATCCAGTCAATGGGGTTTTGTTTTTGTTGACCCCTTTTCTTTAGAACTCAATTTTGATAATTTAATGGAATTAATAAATCAAAGTCCTTATTATAAAGACATTTTAATACTTATAAATAAATCTGCACAAGAGCGAGTATTGGGTAAAATTAACGAACCTGATATAAATAAATTATGCAATTATTTTAATATCTCAGAGAATAACTTAAAAAGATTATTTGATTTTGTTAAGTCAAAAGGTGGTTCAAATGAAACTGTGGTACAACATTTAATCAAGAGGTCAATTAGTAAACTTGATAAGGATTATGTGATAAATGCGGCTATTACAAGAACAAGAAATGGAAAACTTGAGGATTCTAATAGATTTTATTTGTGTCTTATAACAAGTGCAATAGGTGTAGCCAATAGTTTTTTGGAAAAATATGCAGAGGAACTTGAGGATAAAACTCTAAAAAATAATAACATGCAACTAAATTTGTTAAAAACATCTCCAATAACAAAATATGTTTCATTAGAAGAACAAATTGTAAATATAATAAAACATGAGAACCTTACACTATTTGAATTATCTAAAAAATTATATAATGTCTTTTTATCCTGGAAAGATTCTGACGGAACCGAAATCCCTCATAGGCAAGCTCTTATAACTGCTATAAATAATTTAATAAATAATACTAAAATAATTATTCTTAATCCCGAAAAAGCAAAAAAAGGCTGTATAAGTAGTAAAACAAACAAATTATTGTCAAAAGCTTTAACAACAAAAGAAGATGCAAAAAGTGTCATACTCAGCTTATATAGGTAATTCTTTCCACTCTCGCCCCTGAAGAGTGCATCCTGCAATCTTTTTATTTACACCACCCCATTGCTTAAAGAAAAACGGCACTTCATGTGCAATACAATTATCTCTTATTGAAGTTACCCAGTCCTCTTGAATTGGCCTTGCACCCGGTCCACTCTCTCCTCCAACAATAACCCAGTTAATATTTTCCAATGATAATTCTTTGATTTCTGTTATCATTGGTTCTATTGACAAATATTTAATATGAGCTGGTGTACGTATTAAATATGGAATACGTTTTTTTTGATTATCTGATTCAACAGTTACTCCAAGCCAAATATTTTTTGTCCAACTTAATTTTGGTGCAATTTGTTCTAGCCTTTCAGCTCTTTTGGTGAGAACTTGGAATGTATGCCAGTATGCCTTATTCATCACTTCAAACACCTTTATGATAAATTCATCTGGAACATCTTTATGAAACAAATCACTCATCGAACATACGAATATTATTTGTGGCTTTTTCCATGATAACGGTTCGTCGAGACAATCTTCATGCATTGTAACCATAAAACAATTTTTGTATTTTTCTTGCCCCATTGCATATAAGCGTCTTGCCATTCTTTCAGCATAACAATGTTGGCAACCTTCACTAATTTTGGTGCAACCTGTTACCGGATTCCAAGTTGATTCTGTCCATTCAATTTTTGACTTTTCTGCCATTATAAATAAATTATACTTATTTTACAAAATTTTACATACGTTCGAATAGATGATATTTATTCACTCATAACTTGAACTTTGTTTTTGACTATTGAGACGACACAATATATGAAGTTGCAAGGAAAAAGTGAAAATCCATGTTACTCCCCAATAGTTTATAAACATTCATTTCAATTATTTAAAAATATTTACAACAGAAGTATTGTTATTGATTATTTTGTATCAAATCAATTAGAAATTAAAAATTTAAATATTGTATGAAATATGTTTAATTGCTATTCAAATTATGTTCAAAAATTATTGTGTTGGAATGATACATTTTAGATATATCATTGATATTTACTCCAAAGAAAGTGATAAATGGTGTAGTTTGAAAGGAGCAGATTATGGTTGAAAAAGATTATATGCTATACGGAACAAAGATTTTAAATCTTAAAACTCAAAAAATTGGACTGTTAATTTGTTTATGGAAAAACAAGTTTGCCCATAAAACTGTAGACTTTGCTACCTGCGTCGACAAAAATGGCAAGCGATACAACATAAAACTTGATAATATAAGAGGGTTTGAAGATGATTTTGAAAAATAAGTTGACAAGAGAAAGCTCAGAAATAACTTATCATGAATTTAGAAAAAAGTTTACGAAAGAACTACAAACAGCATTTGAAAGTTTTTGTAAAACGGAATTAAACAAACCTTTTTATAACTACAAAGACGACAATTTTATGGAATTTTAATAATTTGGGGAATTCGGTTTGGTATACTGAGAAAATATAAATTTTATTTTTGAACACCATTTAAACACTTTTTAAACGGTTTTTAAACGCCGTTTAAAATTTTGCAAATTTTTCAAAAACTTCCGACTAAAATACCACAAAGTCTCTTTTTAATATCAGGATATATCTTCTTTGCTTCGGAGGTGTATTAAAACATTAATAATTATGTTTATGGTAAAATTTATATCATCAAGTATAGGAGAATAATTATGATTAAAGAATTGGGTATAAAAAGAAATCCTACGCAGCAGGATTTATCTTGGTTTTTAGATTTATATGCTTGGAATCAAATTGATTTAAATCCTCCATACCAACGTAAAAGTATTTGGGGTAGAAGTGATAAGAAATTTTTTCTAAATACTATTTTTAATAATTTTCCTTGCCCAGCTATTTATGTACAAAAAGAAATCAAAAATGGGAAAACAATGTATTTTGTTGTTGATGGTAAGCAAAGACTTCAGACAATTTTTGATTTTTATAACAATAAGCTTTCTATTCCTAGTGATTTTGGGGATTTAAGATTAGATGGGAAGAAGTGGAAAGATATTGAAAAAGACTCTGAATTATCATCAATATTTTATGATTATAATTTCACTGTAGAAATTCTTACTGGTGTTCAGAATGAATTATGGAAAGAAGTTTTTGACAGGCTTAATAGAAATGCTAAAGTCTTAACAGACCAAGAATTAAGACATGCAAGATTTGATGGTTGGTTAATTAACAATGTTGAAAACGAAGCAAATGAAGAAAATCTAGAGAATGATAATAAATTCTGGAAAAATGTTGGTATTGCAACTAAAGGTAAAGCTGCTAGAATGAAAGATGCTGAATTTATTTCAATTTTAATGTTAATTATTTTAGAAAATGATTTTGTCGGGTTTCCGCAGGATGCGATTAGTGAATTGTATTTAAAATATGATAAAATTATCCAAGATGGTGAAGATCCAGAAATCGGGGACTTTGTATTTTCACAAGATATGGCACAAAATGCACTTAACCGTTTTAGCACAATTAAATCTTTCCTTGTTAGCATAGAAAAAGAAACACAGTTATTATCTTCAACCTTTTTCAAAAAGAAAAATACAACCCATTTATATTCACTATGGGCATATTTTGCATTAAACAATATTTATGAGATTGATGGTAATCTTATTAATAAAATAAAAATGTTTTACGAAATGTTAGAAACTGTCTCTGGAACAGATTCAACTATGTACTCTAGTTTAATAGGACAAAATGAACTATATCAATGTGTTATTAAATATTATGAAAATTGCTCTGGAGCATCTACCGAAATACCACCACGCAAGGATAGACACGATGCATTAACGGAATTTATATCAAGGGTATAAATAAAATGATGAAAATTTCTGCTCAAGTACAAAGCATATATTATGAACTTGAACCTGTAGCAAAAGAGCTGGAATTAAGTATTAATAAGCACTTGCAAGAAGTCTGCAACAATAATCAGTGGTTATATATACATCGCGTAAAATCATTAGAAAGTTTTGCACAAAAGCTTGAAACCGGTCGTTACAGTGGTATTGAAAAAATTGATGATTTATTTGCCTGTACAATTGTTGTACAAAATATTGAAACAATAGAACAAGCTGCTAAAATTATAAAAGAAAAATTTAATTTTTTATATTCAAGACCTACAAATTTAACACATACAAAGATTCGCCCAGAAAATTTCGTGTATGATTCTTTAAGAATGTATTGTCGAGCAAAACAAATAGGTCCATTTAAAGATTATCACAATTTAATATTTGAAATTCAGATAAAAACATTCTTGGAGCATGCTTGGGCAATCGCAACACATGATTTTTCATACAAAACAGATACTATATCTTGGGGTAGAGAAAGAATAGTTTCACAAATGAAAGCTATGTTGGATAATATAGAATTAACAATAAACAATGCAGAAGATTTAGCCGAAACTCAATATATTAATAAGATACACGAACATTATAAATTTATAAATGCAATAATCGCATTTTACAAAAAATTTTGGAACGATGAAAAATTACCAGCTGACAAAAGAAGACTTGCATTAAATACACAAGCTTTATTAGCAAAATTAGATATAAAGTTAGAAGAATTAGAAGAGCTATTGAAAAACGAAAATTTAGAAAAACGTGGTAGTTATACTTTATCGTTATCACCCTTTCAAATTATTGTACAAACAATTATTAATCAAAAATTTAGCAACTTTGAAACATTTGTTAATTCCAAAGAACAGAAGGGAAACCCTTATTATTTATTACTAACAGAAAATATGGACATTCCAAATAATATAAATTTTTCAAATATTTTGTCTATAAAGGGAAATGAAGCAAATATCTTATTAAGAAGAGAGAAAAATGAATAATAAACAATCAGGATCTTTTTATACGCCATATGAATTGATTAAATATATGATAACTAAAATTAACAAGAATTTTAGTATGTCTATTTTAGAACCCTCTTTTGGGGATGGACGTTTTATGGATGAACTTCTTCACAATAACTACAAGAATATTACAGGGATTGAATTATTTCCTGAAAAAATTCAAGATTATAAAAATAGAAAAAATAATGTAAAATTAATCCATTCTGATTTTATTAAATTTGCATTAAAAAATAACAAGAAATACGATTTAATAATAGGGAATCCACCATATATAGCAAAAAAACAGTTAAAACAAAGCGAAAGAGACACTAATTCTGAAATTTTACGTTATTTTAATCTATCTGATAATATATTTCAAAATATTTGGGTATCATTTGTTTTAGGAAGTTTAAAATTACTAAAACAAAATGGAATTATTTATTTCGTATTACCTTTTGAATTTTTGCAGGTTCAATATGCAGAAAGATTACGAAACTATTTAGAAAGTCAGTTTAATTATATTGAAATTACAACTTTTGAAGAAAAGGTTTTTAAAGAAATCGAACAAGATATTTGCTTAGTTTATTTAACAAATAAGCCCAAGATTAGGCCATCAATCACATATAAAACATATGATAATATAAACAATATGAAACTAATTTCTAGTAGTAAAATTAGTCGTCACAAACCTTTAAAAAAGTGGTCAAATTCTATAATAAACGATAAAGAAACATCTTTTTTAAAAGAATTATCTAAAAATTATTTAAAAATATCAGAACTTGGAGAAATATCTCCAGGTATTGTTACTGGAGCAAATGATTATTTTATTTTAAATAAATCGATAGCCTCTAAGTTATTAAATACTAATTCTTGTTTGCCTATAATATCAAAAGGTGCATTGATGCCCAATTTACTTATATTTAAAAAAGAAGATTTAAATGAATTAGAAAATACAGATAAGCCAACGCAACTAATTAATTTGTGCAATATAAAGGAAAATGATTTTTCAAAGGAATTAAAATTATATTTATCAAATGATATCGATAAATACAATATGAAAATTAGAGATAGATATAAATGTCGAATAAGAAATCGTTGGTTTGATGTTCCTATAATAAATAATGGGGATTTAATGTTTTTTAAAAGATATAACATCTATCCTAAATTAGTACAAAATGGTGCCAATGTTTATACTACAGATATAGCTTATAATATAAGATTAAAAGAAATATATGATGCAAAGTCTGTTGCATTTTGCTTTTATAATTCACTAACATTAGCTCTTTGTGAATATAATGGAAGATTTTATGGTGGGGGGGTTAATGAACTTGTTCCATCAGAATTTAAATCACTGTATATACCCTATAAAAAAATAAAATCAAAAGATATTGAACACGTAGATAAAATGTTTAGATCAGGTATAGATATAGAATCTATTATTAATTATGTTGATAAAATAGTGTTTGAAAATATTGATATGAAACAAATTGATATTTTAAGAGAAATTAGAAAAAAATATTACAAAAGACGGTTAAAAAATAATAACGAAATTTCGTAATATTGATCTTTCATATGTAAACATATAAATTATCAAATAATATATGAAAAGTCTCAAATTTCTCTATTAAATATGCTTAAAGAGTATATGTATTAGACTTTGTAAAGACTTCCGAGTTGTATGTCAAATTTGCGATACTTTATGTCAAAACTCCTGACACACAACATCTGCATTTTTTATCTTCCGAATAAAGTAAGGAACTTTTTTTATTATGTTCAATTTTAAATTTATATTCAGAAAAATTTGTTTGCAATTCGTTAGCTAAATTCATATTTATACTCATATTAATAAAAATAAAAAGAGCCTTTCGGCTCTTGTCTTTAATTGGTGGAGGTTAGGAGATTCGAACTCCTGACCCCCTGCGTGCAAAGCAGGTGCTCTACCAGCTGAGCTAAACCCCCACAAGGTTTTATTTATTTGTCACAATATTTATTGTACATGCTGATTTTTTTTTGTAAACCCCTTTTTGCAATTTATTTTTTTCTACAAAAAAAGCAGCCTGTATTAAAGGCTGCTTTTTATTTATTATATTGATTAATTACATTGTGTATACCATTTCCATTTCACTGTTGGATGATACTATTTGAGAAAAGTTATAATTTTCTACTAAATCTTTTTGTTCAAAATATACACAATCATCCATAACAAGTTCATCACATTGTTTTAGTGTTAACAATGAAAGGTGTTTTGCAGATTTTGAATCTGTTATTAATTTATGTACTTTCATATTTTTAGGTAAGGAAGAAATTTTTGTTCCTTTAATATTAAATACATTTGTTCTGATATCAGTGTTTAATTTTTCAACATTGCTTTTTTCCATGTTTAAACTGTCTGTCCAAATATGTTCGGGCAATTTACCTATTTTTGAACAGGACATATTTACGGAATTTGCATCAATAGGTGTTTCAATTTTTTTAATTTCCGCACCTGACATGTTTAAAGTATTTGATACCCAGCCGATTGACAATTTTCCTATAACACATTTTGATAAATTCAAGCTGCCTTCGATATGACCCAGTTCAAGATTTTTAATCTCACAGCCGGATAAATCAAGGTCACCGCCCTGATAGTTACTAATTAGTTCCTGATAATCTCTTTTCATATAAAAACCTCCAAATTTTATATTTATA